>ENA-UOOM01000469-UOOM01000469.1-fermentation-metagenome-genome-assembly--contig:-NODE-469-length-46447-cov-9.208010_pt1 | contig 46447 bp, 32 predicted proteins | sample MGYA00245781_ERZ724031 | MGnify/ENA primary metagenome ERZ724031 (study PRJEB28704, sample SAMN03018317) | fermentation metagenome | biome: anthropogenic terrestrial biome; feature: soil; material...
AAAGTGAGCGGGCGCAATGCATTCTCAAATTCCCGTTCGGGTTCTTGAAAATGGCGGTTGCTATGTATATCAAAGGTTTCTTCCATATCTATTGTTTGCAAAAATAGCGAATAATCCTGACTTGCAGAAAAAAGAGTTTTGAATTATGAGTTATGAATGGATTTTCTCTGTCTCCCGCACTTTTTGTCTTCCACTATCGGCGTTAGCCATTATCACGCGTAGCGCGTGTATCGCCGCAGGCATTATCATCTCCTTCTCCCCGTCCCCCGGTCTCCTTGTCCCAAAAGTCTCTTTGTCATTTTTTTCCCGTCGCACCATCGAGCGTGCGGATATTTCTTTTTAATCCTTCGAACTTAGCCCGTTTTACCGGCGATTTTTTAAAGATACGCTGATAATCTTCTACATTCATTTCCAGCAGTTTGTCGGCGTCGAGCGATAAAAATTCATCCGACGGATTAAACTCAGGGGTATGGTGGGGCGTTGCAAAACGGTTCCAAGGGCATACCTTCTGACAGATATCGCAACCGTAGACATTATTATGCAAGCAAGGCGCAAGTTCTTCATCGATTTCGCCTTTGTTCTCGATGGTTTGATACGAAATGCACCGTTTGGCATTGATGCGGTAAGGCGCTTCAATGGCTTGCGTGGGACAGGCATCCATGCACCGGCGGCACTTACCGCACGAGCGGGTTAACGGGGCATCGTATTCGAGTTCCAGGTTGAGAATCAGTTCGCCTAAAAAGAAATACGAACCTTTGCGGGGAATGATCAGGAGACTGTTTTTTCCCACAAACCCCAATCCGGATTGCGCCGCCCAATAGCGTTCCAACACCGGCGCCGAGTCGCTGAAATAACGGCCTTCCGCTTCCGGTGCACGCTGCTTGATAAAATCGAACAGCCGTTTCAATTTGTCGCGCAGGACGTCGTGATAATCTTGTCCGTAAGCATAATAGGCGAATTGCGGCACGTTGTCGGGTAACGTGCGTTGCGGATAATAATTCAGGGCGACGCAGATGACCGATTTCGCTCCTTCTATCAACAACCGAGGGTCGAGCCGCTTATCGATATTCCGTTCCAGATATCCCATGTCGGCATGGCATTCGTCGGCGAGCCAACGCATGTACTCGGCTTCACGGCCGCTGTCTTCGGCCCGGCAGATACCGCAGGCATCAAACCCCAGCGCAAACGCTTGTTGTTTTATTTCTTCAGAGAATATCATCAACTTATCTACCAAACATCAAACAGTTTTAATTGCGAACTCAACGATTTGTTATTTACCCCGTCCCCGGATACTCCCCTTACGCCTTACGTTAAGGGGAGAGCGAGAGGATGCGGCTACTGCAACAGTCCTCTTGACTTAAAACGGGCGAAGGCGATAATCCGGAGGGGGTAAAAATAAGTTCAAAGATACACGATTCTCTCTTCTTTGGGGCGACAGATAAGAAAAAGTTGCTTATTTTTGCAAAACGAAAACCGGTCAATATGGCAGATTCTGCGTTAAAGAAAAAGACGATCTCTTCGCTTTTGTGGAGTTTCCTCGATAAATTCGGGCAGCAACTGCTCAATTTTGTGAGCATGCTGGTGCTGATGAATATCGTCTCTACGGAGGATTACGGATTGATCGGCTCGCTCAGTGTCTTCATGGCTTTTATCCCGATCCTCATCGATAGCGGTTTCGGACGGGCGTTGATTAACCGGAAAGATGTCGGCGAAGAAGAATACAGTTCGGTATTTTATTTTAATGTCGGACTGAGTGTTCTCTTATATGCCGTACTCTTTTTTGCTGCCCCGGCCATTGCATCGCTTTTTAACGCTCCCTTGCTGTCCGCCGTGTCGCGTGTCTTATTTTTAGGAATTGTTTTCAATGCTTTTCGGACGGTCCAATATACTCGCCTTACAAAAAAAGCCGACTTCAAAGGGTTGACCAAGACCAATATGTGGGCCTTGCTCGTCGCCAATATCGTGGCTATAACGATGGCGCTGTTGCATTACGGGGTGTGGGCGTTGGTTGTTCAGCAGATGTTATACGCTTTTTTACGGACCGTGTTTTTGTGGATTTATTCGCCCTGGCGACCGTCCCGCAGTTTCGAGAAGAAAGCCCTGCAATCCCTTTTCGGATTCAGTAACAAATTATTGCTGACGTCCATTATCCAGTCGGTCGTCAACAATATCTATCCCAGTTTGATTGCGGTGTTTTATCCGATGAACCAGGTGGCTTTCTTCGATCGGGCAAAAAAGTATCAGGAGATCCCTTTCACGATGTTGTCCGACACGTTTCGATCGGTATCGGTGCTGATTCTTTCGGAAATCAACGACCAAACCGAACGACTGAAACGGGTGGTGAGTAAAATGATGAAATCAATAGCCTTTCTTTCATTTCCCATCGGCTTTGTGATGATTGTCGTTGCCGAACCCACTTTCTTTCTCTTCTTCAGAGAGAAATGGCTCGCATCGGTTCCGTATTTCCAGGTGTTGACATTGGGCGGGATGTTTTTTCCGTTTACCTTTATTTTCAACGAACTGTTTATCGCGCGCGAACGGTCGGATTTCTTTTTAGGGCTCGAAGTGGTGAAAGGCGTGGTGCTGTTGATGTTAATCGGCTTGTTTTTTCGGGAAGGTATCATGGGATTGGCTGCCAGTTGGGTGGTCTACGTACTCATTATCCTTGTTATTTCGTCAGTTATGGCCAAAAAGGCGGTCTCATATACTCCCGGCCGCTTTGTATGCGATATTCTGCCGTATATGCTGGTGGCGTTCGTTTGTGCCGCCGCATCCTATTGGATTACACGTCCCGTCGAAAACAATCTTCTTTATATTTTGGCAAATGCGGTCTTGACCGGCTTCGCGTATTTGTTTATATGCCGCCTTCTTAAGCTGGAGATGAGCGAAGAAATCAAACACTGGTTCGATTCGAAAAAAAAGCGCTCCGCTTAAAGTCATTCCCGGCCCCGGGCAACCGTTATCCGAGATGTTTTTTCAGATTCGCTTCTTTCTGGCGTTCATCCAAAAGATTTTGCAGGGCTTCGTGATTGTCCGGCTTCGCAGTCATCTCTTGAATCATCTCTTTAAAAGAAAGGCTCTGTAAATGGCGGATCGTGTCGACGTTCGGTATTCGTTTTTCGATCAGCAGCCGATACAAGCTGCTCTTCTCGTTCATGAAGAGAGGCTTCCCGGCCGCCAGGAACGCGAATATATTTCCCGCCGCCTGACTGCGGATGTGATTCATGACGACGAAGTCGACCCGCTCGAAAAGGGCGTAATAGTTGTCGCGGTCGAGAAACTCCAGCAACGGGCGGAAACGGTTGCCGAACAACGCGTGTCCTTTACGGATGACATCGGTGGTGTATTTCGAATCGACCGGCTCGCCATAGCTCAGCGGGCAAATGATTTCGATGTTTTCGTTTTGCAATCCGGACAGCGCGTCCAATGCTTCGAAATGGTTGTTTTCGATGGTGGCGGAATTGCCCAGCCATATCGTTAGCGGCTTTTCCCCGCCGGAGGGGGCGGTGCGGACGGTGCCGGAAGCGATGGACTGTGTCCCTACGCCGTAAAAGAAATAGACAAACGCGGCCCCGAACCCCGGGTAACGTTCTTCGACCCACCGGTAATCGATTTCGCTCCAATGGAAAAACAGATCGAGGCGGTGCATCACCTTCTTTTTTGTCCGCCATTCGGCCGGGGCATGCAGTCGCCGATAGATATGGCGCAGGCGCATGAGCGCATTCTTCAGTTTGCCGTGATGGGCGAAAGGCTGAAACTTTCCTTTCTTATACTTCCGGAAGAACGCATAACTTTGCGGCTCCAGAATATCTTTGTCAAACAGATACAGCGGGGTGGCGACCAAATCGCCCATCCAACAGAAGATGCCCGTCGTGATGTGCGGAGGAAGCGCAAGAAGGATGCGGTACACGCGGCGGTCGAGCCAATGGATGAACACCCGGTCGTTATCGGACAGCGATGCGGCAATATGGTCGAACCAATACCGCTCCACCGATTTGACGTAGGTGATTAGCGGCGAACGGGTATAGCGCGGTTCTGGTGTATATAACGACACGAGGTAGGTATTGTTTCCGGGCGCAGCGCGTTCGGCGTCGGCTATAAAGTCGTCGATAAATTTCTCGTCGATCATTAAATGATAGTTCATGACGTGCGGATGTTGAATGAAACGAATGCTACCCGTTTGTAACGGGATTGTTTTTGATGACGGCGGGTACTCCGGCTACCGTCACGTGGTCGGGGACATCTTTGGTAACTACGGCTCCGGCGGCAATCTTTACATGCTTGCCCACAGTGAGGTTGGGCAGGACGATGGCTCCGCCGCCGACGTGCGTGTAGTCCCCGATGTGGCAATGGCCCAAGAGCACAGCCCCGGGCGATATTTCCACAAAATCGCCTGCCGTGACATCGTGGGTGATAATACTGTTGTAATACACAATGCAGGCTTTCCCGATGGATGCCCCGTTTGAGATTTTAGCGCCCGAGAGGATATTGCATCCTTCGCCCACCACGGCGCTGAAACTGCCTATTTCGGCCTGGCGGCTAATCGTGGCCGTACACTGTCCGCCCCAGCCCGTAAAGAGGTCATACATCTTTTTTCTGAGCAATGGATTCCCGATGCCGATCGTAAAACGCGGGTCGGTTTCGGCGAAATACTTCCTCACCGACGCTTCGTTGCGTAAGACGGGGAAGCGGCCGTACAAAATCACCGGCATATCGGGGCTGATATCATCGTAAAAAGCTAGATTCTCCAGCTCGCCGTTTTGGGCGGCTATCTCGAGCAACTCTTTCGCAAATCCTTTGGCGCCGATAATAATCATCTTGCATTTTCTTTAATCACATCGCAAGTCCTTTTCACATCCTGCGGGTCGAGGTCATGATAGATGGGCAGGCAGATAACGCTGTCGGCCAGGCGGTGGGCATTGGGTAAATTGTCCTTTGCCGCCGATGGGAGCCCTTTGTATGTCGGGAACTCGCTGATCAGGGGGTAAAAATACCGCCGTCCGTAAATGTTTCGTTCCTGCAATCTGGCGTAGAGTATGTCGCGCGACATGCCGTAGGCCGCCGCATCGACGAAGACCGGGAAGTAGGAATAATTGGGCTGCACGCCTGGCTGGCGGTCGAAGAACGAGATGCCGGTGACGTCCGCTAACTGCTCGCGATAGAGCGTGTCGAGGAGTTGCCGTTTTTCGATGGCCCCGCCCACATATTTCAGTTCGAGTAACCCGTAGGCGGCGCGTACCTCATCCATTTTGCCGTTGATTCCCGGCGCCACGACGGTTGTTTCGCCCGCAAATCCGAAGTTTTTCAGATAATCGATGCGCTGCTTTGTTTTAGGGTCGTGGCAAATCAAAGCGCCGCCCTCGATGGTGTTGTATGTTTTGGTGGCATGGAAGCTGAGCGTGCTCAAGTCTCCGGCCTTTAGTATCGATTGGCCGTTGACGGTGACGGCGAAAGCATGGGCGGCATCATAAATGACTTTCAGCCCGTAAATATCGGCGATGCGTTGAATCCTTTCCGTATCGCAGGGGGTGCCGTAGACATGTACGGGCATGATGGCCGTCGTTTTGGGGGTGATGGCTGCCTCGATGCGCTCCGGGTCGATGTTTCCCGTCTGCGGGTCGATATCTACGAATACCGGGCGGATGTCGTTCCACCAAAGCGAGTGCGTCGTGGCGACGAAACTGTAGGGGGTGGTGATGACTTCGCCGGTAATACGCAGGGCTTGCAGTGAGGCGATGAGGGGGAGCGTGCCATTGGTGAAGAGGCTGATATAAGGCACGTGTAGATATTCGCATAGCGCCTTTTCGAGCTCTTGATGATAATGCCCGTTATTGGTAATCCATTTCCGCCGCCATATATCCTCGAGATAGGGGATGAATTCTTCCAGCGGAGGCAACAACGGTGACGTGACCGTTATTTTTTTAGTGTCTTGTTGACGTTGCATTGGAACGAAAAATTAGTAACGGTTCAAAGGTACTAAAATTAGTTTTTCTTTTTCCAAAAAAGGAAGAAAGAATGGAATAATAGTCCGGCATCGGTTGTGTGATGCGGTGTGTTCCGTGCCGGGCGTGAGGGAAAAGGCGTTTATACCGCGTTTTCTTCGAAAAAAGTCTTTTCGCTCATTGCAAAAGCCCTTTTTCTAACATAAGTAAATCGTCGCGTGCCTTTTTGTAAAGTCCTGCTTACAAGAAGTGCCGTCGCATCCTCCGAAAGCCCTTTCTCTGACACAAGTAAAGCGATGCATGACTTTATGCAACATCTTGTGAACAGAATGTTCTTCCGCACGGTACGACATGCCTGGCTTGCCCGGATATCGCTTCACTTTTTCCCGGCTGTCTTCCGGAAATCAGGGATACGGTGAAAAGTAAGGAAGTTGGCATCGTGATTGTTGTTGGCGCCCCCTTCCGCATCCTCGTAAGCCGTGCGCGAAAGGAAAATGATATCGTCGCCTTCGAAGAGCCAATCGATATATTGGAAGCCGTGCTTTTCCACATCGGGATGTTCGAGGATGATGGGCCCGACCGTCCATTTCCGCAAGTCTTTCGAGTGGCATAACGCCAGACGATTGCGCACGCCGGCGGGATGGCGGTCTTTGTTTTCGGGCGAAAGAACGTTCGTCAGCGTCCAATATTTTTTCGATTTCGCATCATAGCGGATGGTGAACTTTTTGCTTCCTCCGGGGAATGGGACGAATCCCGTTTCGGGATGGAACGAAGCGGTCGTGCCGTCTTTCGATATCTGTACGATGGCGGCTTGTTCCGAGGTGCCTGCCGGGATATCGACGCGCAAAATATCCACCATATTTCCGTGAGGATCGACAACGGCATTGCCTTCCAGCCATGCCCGGAAATTTCCGTTTAAATAAGTCGAGTCGAACGGCAGGAAATTCGTTTTCCGCCAACTGTCGGCCTGAAGCAAATCGGTATCGACGGGCGCCGACACCATCATGGCGCTGTACCGCTTTCCCCAATCGGAAGTAGAGGCGGTGGCATACTCTACGGCGCGCCAGATTCGGCCGTTATGGATGACCATCGGCATGGGCGCCGTATGGTATTCGCCTTCGAGGATAAGCCCGTTCGATTTCAGATAGGGTGTCGTCCAACTGCGGCCGCCATCGCGCGATTGTCGGATAATGAGGTTGCCGTGATGCTTATTCGTTCCCATCAGATAGAGTGCGCCGTGGTGAAAGAACAAATTCGACCAGAACTGTCCGTCAATTTGCGCAATCTTTGTCCATGTAGCGCCTTTGTCTTTCGACTCAAACACGAGCGTCTGAGCCGACCGGTATTCCGACGAGCGCGGGCCGAACTCATCGTGCGAAGCGATATAGGCGCCGTCGGGCAGTACGCACAACGACGGCGAGCCGATGTATCGTCCGGGTTCCTTACCGATATGATTCACAACGATTCCGGGAGGTGTGCCGGCGGAGATTTGTGCGTTGCTCGCCGTCAGGGTGAGCAGGCCACAAACAATGAAAAGGGGGATTCTAAATAGGTTCATGTTTCGATGTATGAAGTATGAAGTATGAAGTAAGAAGTATGATGTCTAATGTCTAATGTCTAATGTCTCCGGTCATCGGTCGCCTGTCTTGATTGAAACCGCTCAATCATTTCCATGCATAAGCGGCCGTTATGGTAAGGACATTTCCAGAACCCGGCTTTATCATCCTTGCGGTTGATGCTCCCGTCGGCAAGGCGGCTCCAATACCATTCTCCGTGCTGCGGGTCGATGAGCTGCGTGCGGATATATCGCCAGGCACCGGCGGCTGCGTCCTTATAGCGGCTTTCGCCGGAATTAGCGTAAGCGGTCATGAATCCGACGACCGCCTCGGCCTGCACCCACCAGTGCCGCTCACGGTCTTCATGATTCCCGTCTTTTTCGTACAGTAAGCTTCCGTCGGACTGTAAGCCTTCCGTCGCCGCCTCGGCTATTTCCAGCGACCGTTGCCGTATCGGTTCCATAAGCGTGGTGTCGCTTAATACTTCGGCGGCTTCGTAAAGAAGCCAAGAACATTCGATATCGTGACCATACGATATGACCGACGATTTTACCTGCCATGCTTCATCGAAAAACAAACTCAAGTGATGAGTGCGCCGGTCGAGAATCTTTTGCGTAAACAAGTCGATGAGCCGGCGCTGCGCCGTTGCCAGTTCGTCGTTTTTCCACACACGCAGCAGGTTGGTGTAGGGTTCCAGGATATGCAAGTGCGTGTTCATGCTCTTCTTCTCGTTGGCATCTTTATCGCTCAGGCGCATATCGTCTATCGGTTGCCAGTCGCGGGTAAACGCCTCGAAATAGCCCCCGTGCTGCCGGTCGCGATAATCTTCTATCCAATGAAAACAATCGACGGCGCGTTGCAAGGCTTGCGAATCGCCCGTAGCGCGGTAAAATTCCGAAAAACCATAGAGCATAAACCCCTGCACGTACGTTTGTTTTTTGGTGTTTACGGGGTTCCCCTGGTAATCCAGTTCCCAGTAAGCGCCGCCGTATTCCTTGTCGATGAAATGCCGGACGATATAGTCAAAGGCGCGTTGCGCCGTGCGGCGGTATTTCTCGTTTTTCAACAAGCGGTAGGCGGCCGAAAAGGTCCATAATATACGCGCGTTGAGGATGGCGCCTTTGTTTGCCTGACGATGCAGCATGTCGTGTCCGTCGATGCGGCCGTAAAAGCCGCCGTGCTCGTTGTCGATCATTTTCTCCGACCAGAAGGGTAGGATATTTTCCGTCAGTTCCTTTTTAAATCCGTTCATCGGTTGATTTGTTTCTTCTTATTTCCAACTCCGCCGTAATCTCTTTCAATTTATTTTCCGTCAGCGGATAAAAATAGATAAAGACTACCGAAAGAAGCGTCCCTACGGCCGGGAATATGCTCATGAACATTTTGATGCCGCTGATGACCGAGGCGTTTTGCACCTGATTGGCTTCGAAGCCGAAGTAAGCCAGCAACCATCCCGTCATAGCCGTTCCGATGGCCCATCCCAATTTCTGGCTCATGGAAGACGAACTGAATATCAATCCGGTTGCCCGGTTGCCGGTCTTAACTTCGGAATAATCGGCGCAGTCGGCATACATCGACCAAAGCAACGGAAAGATACTTCCCGCACAGATGCTTATCAACACCTGAAGCGTAAAGATGAGGGTGATATCGTTGCTGTCGAGGCTGTAAAAGAGGATGCTCAAGACGGTGGCGAGCGCCATGGCGCTCATATAGGTGTAGCGTTTACCGATTCGGTTACTGATCGGCGCGGCGAGAATCACACCCAGTATGTTTGCCGCTTGTCCCAAGGCCAAATAGAGTCCGCTCAGCACGAAGGGTATATTTAGCAATCGAATGGTGCCGAAAGCATCCTCATCGACAAAATATTTAAAATAATAAATCGTTGCACCGTCGCGGATAGAATTAAAGATGAGCGCCGAGACACCCGCACCCAGCAGGATCCACCACGGCCGGTTTTTGATCAGGTCTTTTAAGTCGTCGATCAACGGCGCCTGCTTTTCCTTAATCGGCTTCACCCGTTCGTTGGTCAGGGCGAAACAAAGGAGGAACAAAAGAGCGCAGGCAATCCCGATGACGACAACGGCCATAAACCATCCGTGTTGTTGGTCTTCTATCGCTTTACTGTTTCCGCTGAAATAGTTGACCATCGGCATAAACATCAACAGCGTGACAAAGCTTCCGATATAAGCGAAAGTCATGCGGAAGGTCGAGAGCACGTTCCGGTCTTTCGGATCCGGGCTCATTACCCCCAACAACGAGGCGTAAGGTACATTGATGCCGGAATAAACAATCATCATCAACGAGTAGGTGACGTAGGCGTAAACGGCCTTACCGGAAGAAGAGAACGCGGGAGTGAAAAAAGTGAAGATACCGATTACCGCGAAAGGAATCGCTAAAAACAGCAGATAGGGACGGAATTTTCCCCAGCGCGTTTGTGTGCGGTCGGCTACCACGCCCACCACCGGGTCGAAAAACGAGTCCCACACGCGGGTGATGAGAAACATCGTACCCACGGCTGCCGCTTCCATCCCGAACACATCCGTATAGAAAAACAGCAAGTACATCCCGAACAGTTTCCAGAACATCGACGATGCCGCGTCGCCGAAACCATATCCTATCTTCTCTTTCAATTTTATCATATTATTTGTCTCCAGTCTCCGGTCTTCAGCTCTCATTGTCCATTATCCATTATCAATTGCTAGATTTTTCCTGATTTGCCGGCTTAATGTCTCCACCGAAGCGTGACTGCTTAAACCGTCTTCCGGCGTATGCAAGCAATAATCGACCAGGCGTTCCACCGACGATGTCGCCACATGCATGCGGGTGTCGGACGAGGCATAATAGATGAAGACGGTGCCGTCATTGTCTGCAATCCAACCGTTACTGAACAATACATTCGACACGTCCCCGATCCGTTCTTCCCCCTCGGGCGCCATGAAATAACCACCGGGCGAGGCGATCAACTTCGAAGGGTCTTCCAGCGAAGTCATATACAAATATAATACATATCTGAGTCCCGCGGCACATGCTCTCACACCATGGGCCAAATGAACCCATCCTTTCGGGGTTTTAATCGGTGCAGGACCCTCGCCGTTTTTCAGTTCTTTGATGGTATGATAAAACCGTCGGTCGACGATGGTTTCCTCGGTGATGACGGCGCGGGTGATATCGTCCACCAACGCCCAGCCGATGCCCAATCCGCTTCCGGCATTGATAAATCCGTCTTGCGGACGCGTATATAGGGCGTATTTGCCGTTTACGAATTCCGGATGAAGAACCACATTGCGTTGCTGGCTGGTCGATTCCACATCCGGCAGACGCTCCCACGTTTTAAAGTCTTTTGTGCGCACGATGCCGGCGGTAGCCTTCGCCTTCGACAAATCCCCCTGTTCGGCGGTTTCGTCGAAACGTTCCACGCAGAACAGGCCGTAGATCCAGCCGTCCTCATGCTGCGTGAGGCGCATATCATACAGGTTGGTTGCCGGATCGCCGTTTTCGGGAATGCTGATTGGATAATCCCAAAACCGGAAATTATCGATTCCGTTGGGGCTTTCGGCCATCGCGAAAAACGACTTCCGGTCGGCGCCTTCCACCCGCACGACTAACAAATATTTTCCCTGCCATTTGATGGCCCCTGCATTCATGGTCGCATTGATGCCGATGCGTTCCATGAAAAAAGGATTCGAGGTTTCATCGAAATCGTATTTCCAAAAAACGGGCACATGGGCGGCCGTAAGGACGGGGTTTTTATATCGCTCAAAGATTCCGTTGCCGTATAATTCCGGTTCGTTCTTTATAGAAAGCAGTTTTTCATATTCCGCCGTAATACTTTCTAAACGTCTTTTTATAGAATCGCTCATTTTTTTCCTGTTTATTCGTAATTAACTTTTTGTTTCCTTCAACTAATTATGAGGGGTGAAATTCTTGGGAATCCCCGAGCCGTTATTCTTTCAAGCTCGGCATTTTATCTCTTGTAATCACTTTTTCGTTAGTGAGGAGGATCGAGAAATAGGTCGCGCCGTTATGACTGTCCGATCGGGTGTAATCGCCGTTCCACGGCATGAACCACGACCATGTGTCGCCGTATTCAAACATCGATTCGATGGAAGGGATCGATCCGCATTCGCTAAGCGTGACTATTTTTCGTCCTTCGTACAAGCTTTTTACCTTATCGAAAGCGATATACTGTGAACCGTGTTGATTTTCTCCCGGATAAATATCCATGCCGATAATATCGACATACTCATCTCCCGGATACCAGTCCAACGCCGTGTCGGACGCATCGCTCGTCCATACCCAAATCAGATTGTTCAGTCCGTGATGATGAACCAGCCGGTCGAACATGAGTTTCCACAACGTTTTACACGGCCCGGCTCCCTTGGCGCCCCACCAGAACCATGCGCCCGCCGCTTCGTGCAACGGCCGCCAGAGAATGGGAATACCGGCCTCTTTAAATTGTTTTAGATACCCTGCTATCGCATCGATATCGGTTATCATCGCTTGATATTCCTCCGAGTTCGTATCGCTGATTTTCGACACATCGAAGGTTGTTTTTTCCGTATAAAATTCATCGGACTGTTTCAGCGGGTCGCGCCAATGCCACATAATGGAAACAAGGCCGTTTTCGTTCCACCAGTTTTTCACGTTGGCGGTCATCTGCGTATAAGGGCTTACACCCCAAGAGGTCGTGTAATTGATGAGGTCGAACCCTGCCAAAGCCGGCCATTTGCCCGTGTTGTCAAACATCCATTGTGCCTCTTCGATGCCCGTGCTGTAATTTGCCATCGCGCCGGAAATCACTTTTTGTCCGAAGTTCTCCTTCAGAAATTCGTATACGTTTACGGCTTCTTTGGAGGCCGATGGGGTCACCAAATTCGCCGCGATATGAAAAGGAATATCTTCGCCGGCCGGAGCAATTTCGATATAATCGAGGTTGATCCATCCCCAATTCTTTTTGATGAGAATCGTGTTTTCCCCGGTTTTCAGCGAAACCTTATTCACGGAGATCGTTCGCCATTCATTCGTGGCATCGAAAACAACCGTCGATAATGGCGTTCCGTTCACCACCAAATCGTTCTCTTTCTTACTGTTCCCGTTCGAATAACGGAAAGAGAGCGTATATTTCCCCTCTTCGGGAAGCGTCACTTTGAACGAAATATCGCCGTCTTTTTGATTCACATATCCGGTTCCTGAGTAACCGCTTAGAGCACTTTCTACCACCGCGCCGTTGGTTAACGCCGCCTCTTCGGCTTCGTAACGCTTCGAGTCGGCTACCGTAGAGAAGGAAAACGATACGGCCTCCGCGGCTTCGCCTTTGGCGTTTTTCACCGCGCCTTTCGGAATAGATATTTGATACGTCTTATTCTTTTCCAATGCAATGGTGAAAATCAATTTCCGAGCCTGCACGGTCACGGTTGCTTGTTGGTCGTTGACCGTTACCGGAATCGTTTCATTCAAGGCGATATCGGTATTGTACACGGCTGATATTTCCGTGTCGAGCAGCACATCCACACTTTGGTCGGCAGGAGTGGCATATAAAAACTTCGGAAATTTCACATCGGGAGTTTCCCCGGGATTGTCTTTCTCGCAAGAAGACCAAACGAACAGCATTAGCAATGCCGATAGCCAATAACTTATTTTTTTCATAATGATACAGGTATGAGTTTATGATTGTGATAATACTTTTATTTCCCAAATAGAAATTGGGGCCGATTTCGCCTCGGCTCTTATGACGTTGATACGGATATATCGCGCCGAGACTTCTTTTTCCGAGACGCGAGTTTCGTATGCTTTTCGAGCTCGCTTCGAATAATCGGCATAGACCGACCATTCGTCGTTATCGTTCGAATATTCTATTTTATACAAATAATATTTGTCGAAGTATTCGAAATCGACTTGCACTTTCGATATCGCTTCTTCTTTTCCCAAGTCGATGTTAATCCATTTGTCTTCTCCCAATTGAGCCTGCCAACGCGAGTCGTTTCGTCCGTCCACCGCTCCTGCCGGGGGATAGTCCGATTCGAGGGAATTGGTCGTCACCGTTTTGTTCAGCGCAAGGTTGCGGTAGGGGGATTTGCTCAATCCCAACGATGAAAAGTCGTCGATGGGTTCGACTTTCACGATTTCGCCCTGCGGATTAAAGAACAGCTCGGCTGCCGAAGAAAAGCGGTAGTTGCAAGTAGGATAGCGTTGTTGGTCTTGACGGTGATAGAACAGGAACCATCGTCCGTTCACTTCGATAACGGAAGAATGTCCGGGGCCGAATATTTTTTTTTCTGGTGTGGTGTCGAGTATCGGGTCGGGAGTCGGTTCGTGGTACGTTTTTCGCGGAGCATCGGCCATGGCGTAACGGACATTGTAGGTGTCGAGCCAGCAATGGCCGCCCGCCCATACCAAATAATATTTTTTATCTTTAAAAAAGAGGTATGGGCCTTCGGTGAAATCGGTAAAGTCGCCTTCCAAGGGCTCGCTACTGATTACTTTACGCATATACGTAGGCGAGTTCACATCGTTATCGAACGTCAGCAGGTTTTTCCAGGAGCCGACGCCCAAAATTTGGTTGCTCACCGGGTCGCGGAACAGTTCCACATCGAAGTCCTTGATTTGAAAGGTCTCTTTCCACGGGCCGAAGGGCGAATCGGCTTCCATCATATAAGCCAGATAATCCACGCCTTGCTGATGTACCATATAATATTTGCCGTTGTCGCCTTTGAGCATACTCGGCGCCCAGAAAAAGCGGTCATTGATATCCAGATAATGGATATCCCAGTTGACCAAGTCTTCGGATACCCAGAGGAAGGGTTCGCCGTTATGGTCTTCGTAGCCGTCGCTTGTAATCGACAGGTAATATTTCCCGTCCATATAACGGATACTCGGGTCGGCGAAATAGCCGGGCACGATGGGATTTTGAGCCGAAACGGCCAGTGCGGCAAAAAGGAGTAAGAGAATGTAAAGAAGTCTTTGCATCGCTTTTATTATTTATAGAGGTTGGGTAAGTCGTTTCCAAATAAAATATCCGGCAGGTTTTTGAATTTTATAAAGTCGTCCGTCGCCGGATGTGCCGGATAAGGGACGAAGAAATGCTCCGGGCGGTCGTAAGCGTTACGCCACAACAATACATAAGCCGGTTTATACGGGGCGACGGCTTTATATAATACCTCGGTAAACCATTTGTTCATGGGAATTTGTTCCAATCCGGTTTCGCTGAAAACGAAGGCTTTCTTGTGTGCCGCTGCATATCGGGAGAGAAACTCCATGATCTTATTTACATCCGAGATGAATTTACCGGCAGAATCTTCTGCGCCGCGATGATATAAATCGAGCCCCAGAATATCGACAAACTCATCGCCCGGATAACGGTCGAAATATTCCTGTTCGCCCGTTACAAAATCAGGAGAGTACACATATAAAATATTGTGGAGGTCTTTTTTATCCCGTAGATAGGTTACCGTAAAATGCCATAAAGCGAGATAGTCGTCTTTTTCGCATAACTCTCGGCCCCACCAGAACCAATTTCCCGTATGTTCGTGATAGGGGCGGAACAGCACGGGAACAGCCGTGCCATTACCAGTCTTCAGAGAGGCGATAAATGCCGCCACATGATCCAGCCATTCGAGGAATAGGGCATGCTTTTCTCCATCGGGGAGAATGGATTTTACGACTTCTTTCGAGGAAACATCCCATGACGAGCCTCCCGTAAACGGATTCTGCACATGCCAGCTTAACGTATTGACGCCCCCTCTTTCATAGGCTTCGATGATGTGGCTACGCATTTGCTCAAAAGGCACGTTGTCGATATTCTGGGGACTGCCTGTTTCGATATGTCCCAAATCCCAGCCATATACTGCCGGATAATCGCCCGTAACTTTTTTTACGTCCGACTGTCCGCTTTCGCCCGTCCATCCAATGCCGTAAGAAGTGTCGTCTTGATGTCCGAATAGAATGCTTTTCCCCTGTATTTTCACCAAATTAGTATATAGCGATAGGGTTTCCCAAGTCGCTTTTTTATCGACCGTTTTTTGTACGGGCGATGTACAGGAATAGGTGAAAAACGCCCCTAACAACAACATTCCTATTATTCTCATTTTCTGTTTTATCTTTTCTTTCGTCCGAATCAAAAAAGATAGAAGAGGGCATGCCCTGTTTTAAAAAGGCATCCTCTTCTATCATGCTATCCATTATTCTTTAGTTGTATCCAACGGCACGGAAGTGAAAATGAAATAATCCATGTTCAGTTTGGCATTCGTACCGCTTTGAATGTTTCCGCCACGAGCGTACACGCTGAAGTTAAAGGATTGGGAAAGGTTGAACGCATCGGCCGAGCCTCCCCATACATCCCATGTGGAAATGTTGACAAGCATGGAGCGCCACACCCATTTGCTGTTGGTGGACGCGAATTTATAGTTATCACCATAAGAACCGTCCAATTTCTGATTCGCCAGCTTATTATCGCCCTGAAGGAGTTGGAACCCGGCATATCCTTCACTGTCTCCGGTGTTTACCAGAAAGTTGAGGTACATCGCGTTGTTGTACTTTTCGGGATCGAGCCCCGGAACATCCACACTCATGATATTCCCTAACCATGCCCAAGGATCGCTACCTACGGTATAATTGTATGTTACGTACTTTTGGCCCTGATAGTAGCCGGTCAAATTTGCTCCGCCATTGAAGGCAATAGGCAAATCGCCGCCGACAGGAGCTTCGGCATCCCAAATGAGAGTCGGATTCAACGGCCCGTCGGTAATCATCACTTGGTCGATCATAATATCGAAGGGTTCGGCAGAGGATACATTTCCTCCTCTGAACCAAAGATCGATTTTATCTACGTTCCCTTTGATATCCGTCCATCCCATTGCTTCCAAGTCATACGAACGCCATTCCCATCCATTGGTTGTGAACTTATGGTCATCGCCGGATTGTCCTTTAAAATGCTTGTCCGATTCGGTTCCTCCGATGGTGATGGCCGGATTCATGTACCCGCTCTTACCATTGGTATTCACAAGGAACGTGATATGGGGCTTTTTAAATGCCGAGAAATCAAATCCCTTTCCGCCGTTATCGGACGTCAGTTTGATATAGCAACCATCCCAACCATTTCCGGCGGCGGCTTTTACTTGATATCCTTTTCCGAAGAATCCATTGTTGACGACTTCTGCCGTATAGGAAGAACTACCCCAGCCATCCGCGGTTATCGGGTCGGTTTCGAAATCCCAGAGCAAAATAGTCTGTTCGGGAACATACGTATCTTTCGGTTCAACCACATTGATATCGGGCGACGTAAGAATTTGCCCGGTCTTTGTGGTAACGGTTAATTTCCCGCTTGCCGGTAACGTCAATCCGGAAGTCGCATACGTGGCGGATGTTTCGTTTGCCGCCGATTTGCTTAATGGCAAGTTCTCGAATTTGACGGAACGAATCATATCCACATTCTCTCCGAGGAGTTTGATGGTCAGTCCCCGTTCGATTTCGGCCGGCCATTGAGTGATGGTTACATCCAAATAGTGAGGAATAAATGATTCTTCCGAAGAAAATTCCCTTTTATAGTTATTTCTCACCGTAATGCCGCCGGCTTCGGCGGTGCGGGGTACCTGAAAGACCAGTTTTTCTTCGTCTTGACTGATAATGGTACCGGAAGCATTTCCGATATATACCGACGTTACGAGATCCATATTTTCTCCATATAACGTTACTTCACTCCCCACAGCCCCGGTTTTGGGATTAAAATCCACAATTTCCGATACCGGCAAATTGATGTCGTAATCTTCGGAAAAATCCTTTTCATCACATGCGGTCCATAGCATCATAAAAAGCACACCGCAGAGTATTTTTATAGTTTTTATTGTTTGCATATCCTACGTGATAATTTAATAGTTCGGATTTTGTTCGATATTCCAGTTTTGCACTTCGTCCAGCGGAATAGGAAGGACCGGAATATATTTATTATCTTTCCCTACGAAAGCGTGGTTCTTAATTCTTTCCGCAATTCCTTCATGTCGATATTCGGCGTTGCTATCTTTTTCCGTTCCGATCAAGTCGGAGTCTTTCACTTTCGACACCGCATCGATGAGCTTCCCGGTGCGAATCAAGTCCCACATACGATTCGATTCCATCGCCAATTCGAGTCGGCGTTCGTTGAGGATGGCGTCAAGCAATGCGGTTCCCGAAGCCGTGACATTCGGTATGTTCGGTGTACTTGCCGGCAGGGTGTATCCCTCGGGGTTCCCGCTGACATATCCTTTGCAATAAGAGCTTTTCCGCGCCCGCTCCCTTACCATATTGACGTATTGCCGTGCTTCGGCTTCGCTTCCCTTATGGTAAGCCGCTTCGGCATGGATGAGCAGCACATCGGCATAGCGCATCACGATAATATTCTTGTTCGCCGCTTTGTCCAAGGACGGTTTAAAAGGAATTGCCGCTTTCCGGTTCAGGTAATTACTGCCTTGCTCCGACCGGTTAAACTTCATCTGCACACCATACAATATTTCATTATTAAACCCGATGCCGTAAACCGTACTCGAAAGGCGCGGGTCAGAAGCATCGAATGCATTCACAAGGTCTTGCGTCGGATTATGGAACCCCCATCCGGTGTTCGCACCTTCATTTTCTTCGCGATTGCCTTGGAAGAGCGGGTAGGCATTTCCTACCGATTTTGGCGGATCGATCGCCGTGCCCTCCGCCGCTTGTATTTCGAATATCGATTCGGAACTGTTTTTATTTTCATATTCAAATAAGGTGGCGAAGTTGCTTGCCAAGCTATACTCCCCGGAATTGATTATATCTGAAGTCAACGCATACACTTCATCCCATGTATGGGCGTTTTCATTATCGATCCCGATCTGATACATCAAAGATTTGGCAAGGAAGGCTTTTGCCGCGCCTTTCGTGGCACGCCCTAAATCCGAGGCTTCATATTCGCTCCTTTCCGGAAGCAATTCGATGGCTTTTTGCAAATCGGCGTTGATGAATTCGAACGTTTCGTGAATGCTTGCCCGCGAAACCTTGCCGAATTCGGATGGACTTAACGGTTGAGAGAATAAAGGGACTCCTCCGAAATGACGGAGTAAATAAATGTAATGGTATGCCCTCAAAAAATAACTCTCTCCCAGCAACCTGTTTTTCAGATCTTCCGAGATGGGCGATTCCGGAAGATTCTGAACGGCATAATTACAGCGGGAAACTCCCCAGAAGCCGTGAATCCAAAATGCCGTTGCAATGCCGTTGCCTTGCTGCGCGCTGAAATCTTCAATCTGTACAAGAGGCGCCATATCGGAAAGATTGCTTCCCTTTACGGCATCGTCGGTGGCGATACTCGCCAGCATAAAATCGTAGTGATGGTCCATCCAATTGCCGTCAGGCCCGTGGCCTTCCGTTTGCGAGAGGATGTCGTAAATACTGTTGATGACTTTTATCGCATTTTCGTCGGTATTCATATAATTCCCGCTGTTTTCCTGTCCCTGCGGTTTGAGGTCGAGAAAATCATTACAGGAAGCCAAAAACAAGGCGATTGATAGAATATATATTATCTTTTTCATAATGGAAATAATAATGGTGTTGTGTTTAAAAACTAAGATTCAAGCCAACCGTAAACACACGCGGAGTCGGATAGCTGGCCATGTCGACTCCGGCATTCAGCGGGCTGCTCCACAAATCTCCCATTTCGGGATTATATCCGGAGTATTTCGTAAATGTCAGGAGGTTATCGGCGGAAACATAAATACGCGCCTTGCTTAAATGAATTTTCCTGGAAAGATGAGGCGGTAGTGTATAGCCTAACTGTAACGTTTTTAACCGAAGATAAGATCCGTCTTCTATATACCGGTCGGAAAAGCGATCGTTTTCGTTCTTATCGTTTTGATTGACCCTCGGTAAATCGGAATTCGGGTTATCGGGAGTCCATCGGTTCATCATATCCTTTGAGTTACTCCATTCCCGCATGTGCGAACTATATAATACCGAATACATGTAATTCGCGATTTCATTTCCTTGCGACCCCTGAATAAAGGCGTTGAAGTCAAATCCCTTGTAAGCGGCCGAGAGAGAGAATCCATACGTAAAGTCGGGATTGGGGCTGCCCAAGTGAATGCGGTCATTATCGTCGATCTTCCCGTCGTTATTTTGGTCGACAAAAATGACATCTCCCAGTTTGGCGTCCGGTTGTATCGGCATTTCATTGCCGCCTGCATTGATATAGGTATGAGCTTTCAATTGTTCCTCCGTTTTGAAAATACCTGCCGTTTGCAAGCCGAAAAACGAAGCGATTTCACGTCCTTCTTCGGTTTTGCTGTAGGTGCCGTAGAGGGGTTCTCCTCCTCCCAACGAAGTGACTTTATTTTTAATCGCCGAAATATTGAAAGCGGCATTTAAATAGAAATCTTTCCCTAAGGTCGTGTCATAATTGATACTGAACTCCACGCCCTTGTTTTGAACCGATCCGGCATTGGTTTTCGGCCGCGCTTTACCGGCATAAATAGGAATAGGCGTATCGAGAATCATATCATTGGTGTTCCGGATGAAATAGTCTATATTTCCCGATAATCCGCCGTTGAATAAGCTGTAATCGAGTCCTATATTATATTGTTCCGACGTTTCCCACGATAGTTCCTCGTTGGCGAGTTTCTCTTGGATGACGCCATCCACCTGCGAGCCGCCGAATACTGCCGTATAACCGTTTGTCATAAGGGTCAGATAGTCGAAGTTGCCGGCGCTTGCCTGATTTCCCACATGCCCCCAACCTGCTCGAAGCTTCAATTGAGAAAGAGGGGAATTACTTTTCAAATCTTCCATAAATGCTTCTTCCAACATATTCCATCCTGCTGAGAAAGAAGGAAAATAGCCCCATTTCTTCTTGAATTTCGAAGTGCCGTCGGCACGATAGGTTCCGGTGAAAAGATATCTTCCGTCAAAGCTGTAATTCATTCGGAAGAAACCGGACAACAAAGCATTATGATCGCCGCTTCCCGATACTTCCAAATTCTCCTTGTTGGGCGACATGCTCAAGTATCGCAAATCGGCATTTTGGGGAACATCATATACTTTCCCGAAGATATTGTTCGATTTCGATTTTTGAGCTTCCATCCCGAGCGTCGCATTGATGCTATGCTTGCCGAAAGTGTTTACATAGCTGAAATATTCGTTGGTGTTCCAATAAATGTTTTGACTTCTGTTCTCCGTTAATTCGCTTCGATTCCGTTGTTGATCTGCCGTAATATAATATTGCGGAGAATAATTTTTGGAGAGTCCGTAAGCAAAGTGTTGTCCGAATTGAGCTCTGAAAGATAACCCTTTGAACAGAATATCGTCTATTTGCAGATAAGCGTTGGCGATAAAGCGGTCTTCGGAGGTCTTTCTGAATTGATTTTCATAGGCCGACAGCGCCGGATTTGTCCCGTAAGAAAAATAAATTTCGCCGAATTGATCGGTGTAAGAGTCCCAAGCTGCCGATACCGGGTCGGCTTTTAAAGCCGATGTCAGAGAGCCTGAATAAAAGTCTCCGTTATTTCCCGATTTTTGATACGTCGTATAAGATGCGTTGATGCCGATATGAACATTGTCATACAACTTGTATTCATTATTTAAGTGGAACATAAATTTATCGAGGTAGGTGTTTTTGATAATTCCTTCCTCTTTTGAATACGTACCGCCGATATCATACTTATTGCGTTCGGATCCTCCGGAAACATTCAGATTATAATTTTGCGTCGTTCCGGTACGCATGATTTCATCCTGCCAGTTCGTTCCGACGCTATTGTTCTGAATCGCATAGTCAAGAATGGATTGCATGGTTTGCGAGGGCGTCAAATTTGCATTTGCATACGATTCGAGTTTCAGAGTGGCGAATTCCGACGCATTGAGCATCTGCAATTGCTTCGTGGCTTGTGTCGTTCCGGCAAATACATTGACATTGATTTGCGTTTTCTTATCGAAAGCGCCGCTTTTCGTTTTGACCAATATTACGCCGTTTGCCCCACGAGAACCATAAATCGCTACCGCGGAAGCATCCTTGAGAATTTCCATCGACTCGATGTCCTGAGGAGCAATGTGACTAATGTCGTTTACCGGGAATCCGTCGACTACAAATAAAGGGTCGGAGTTGTTGACGCTACCCGTTCCGCGGATGCGGATTTTGGTTCCGGCGCCCGGTTCGCCGGAGTTGTTGACGACACTTACACCCGGAGCCCGCCCTTGAATAGCCTGCGTGACATCCACCGCCGACAGTTTCGTCAATTGATCGCTTTTCAGAGAAGAAAGCGATCCGGTCAGGTCGCTCTTGCGCATGGATCCGTATCCCACGACCACCAATTCGTCTAACTGTTCGGTGTCTTGGTTCATTAAAACCGTTAAATGGGTTTGATCGCCGATGTTGATTTCCTGTGTCTTATACCCGATACTCGAAAAAACCAGTATCGGATTTTCCGTCGTTACATTCAAGGAAAAATTCCCGTCGATGTCCGTTATAGTACCGTTCGTCGTTCCTTTTTCCATGATACTGACTCCAATCATCGCAGATTTGTCGTTGCTGTCCGTTACGGAGCCACTTACACTGCGTTGTTGTGCCATCATTGAGAAGCTCATTAACAGAGCCATACATAACATACTAATGTTTTTCATACAATGTGAACTATTATAAATAAAAAAATATTACATATATGTTACAAAAGTAGTGGCTTGAAATCGTATATTCAAGTATTATTTTATCTTATATATGTACTTTTTTAACTTGCGGAAATTAAACGGATTGTTTCCTAAAAAATGCCGTTTATTGCTGGCCTTTTTGTTTTAGATTTAACAATAAACTTGTTGCTCAATAAGCGTAGAAGTCAATTAATAGATGTAGTTTGTTGGGAAATGGTATTATTTTAACGCAAAACGACATCCTCCCTTCTATCGGGAACGGTCAATCCTAAATGATCATTTTCTTTTTCCGGTAATTCTCGCGGAATTCTTTTGGTGAGCAGCCCTTTCTTTTTTTAAATATCCGGTTGAAGTTGGATAGATTGTTGAACCCGCAATCGAAGCAAATTTCGGCGATCGAATTGGTGGTGTCGGCCAGCAAACGCGTGGCGTGGCCTAAACGAATGTCGATAATGTAATCCGATACGGTTTTGCCCGATCGTAACTTGAAGAAACGGCTGAAGGCGACCGGAGTCATACCGATCTGGTCGGACAATTCGTCCAGGCGGATTTCTTTTTTGTAATGGGTATTGATGTATTGATATATTTTGCGCACACGGCGACTGTCGGAGCCGTCATCGATTTGGGCGAACGAGGAACTGGCCAACGTCCGGTAATTGTCGCAGAGAGAAAGCTCGTAAAGGATGTTCAGGAACTTGATGACCGCATGAAATCCCGACTCTTCACTCGACAGCGAGTCGATCATCGGATAGACTTTCATAATGGTATTCATCGGGAAGTTGATTCCTTTGCGGCCATTGTCGAGCATTTTCCGGATGCTTGCGAATTGATTCTTATGAAGGAAATTGCCGAAAAACAGGTCTTGCGAAAATTGAATGGTAATTTCACGAATGTCTTTCGACTGACATTCATGTTGCTCCCATACATGCTCTAACTCCTCGCCCGTAATAAGAGTCAAGTCATATTTACCGATAGTTTCGACGGAGTCGCCCACGATGCGCCGCACTCCTTCGGCATTTTCGATGTAATTGATCTCACATTCGTTATGCGAGTGTAGCGGATAGGTGAACTCGGTCTTTCTCCGGTCGGCAATATAAAAACAATCCTTGTCGGACAAAGGCGTTATCTCATGTATGATATAATTGGAGTGCATATTCATTTTAGCTCTCTGCTGTTCGTTTTGACCGAGGGGGGGGCGCCCGGCGGCGGCGCTCCCGAGTCGGATGATGCATTAGGCGAACGTGAAATCCAACTGTCTGCGTTCGAGATTCGCCCGGGCAACTTGTATTGTAACCGCTTGACCAAGGCGGTACTCGCGTTTTTTGCGTCGGCCTACCAACCGGTAGTTCTTCTCATCGAGTTCGTAAAAGTCGTCGTCGAGTTCGCGGATAGGAATCATTCCCTCGCATTTGTTTTCGTTGATTTCGACATACAATCCCCATTCGGTGATGCCCGATACCACGCCGTCGTAAACTTTTCCGAGTTTGTCCGACATAAATTCCACTTGTTTATATTTGATGGAGTCGCGCTCGGCGTTGGCGGCCAGTTGTTCCATGTTGGAGCAATGCTTGCACTCTTCTTCCAGCGGCGCCTGTTCGACGCTGCGCCCCCCTTCGAGATATTTTTCCAACAGCCGATGCACCAGCATATCGGGATAACGGCGGATGGGAGAGGTGAAATGCGTGTAGTAATCGAACGCCAACCCGTAATGGCCTACGTTTTTGGTCGAATAAACCGCTTTCGACATGGTGCGGATGGCAATGGTTTCCACCAGGTTTTCTTCGGGACGCCCCTGTATTTTATCGAGCAGAGAATTGATACTCTTGGCGACTTCTACCTTCGAACCTTCCGTTTTGATTTTATGGCCGAAGCGCAGAATGAATGTATTTAAGGTGTCGAGCTTTTCGGGATCCGGCACATCGTGTATACGGTAAACGAATGTTTTGGCGTGCCGTCCTTTGGGTACTTTTCCGATGGTTTCCGCTATGGTGCGGTTGGCCAGCAGCATGAATTCCTCGATGAGGTGGTTCGACTCCTTCGATTCTTTGAAATACACTCCTAACGGTTTGCCGTTTTCATCGAGATTGAATTTGACTTCATAGCGTTCGAAGTTGATGGCGCCGTGGGCGAAACGCCGGCTGCGGAGTTGCTTTGCCAGATTGTTGAGAGTGAGTATCTCCGAAGAAAAATCGCCTTTACCTGTTTCGATGACGGCCTGCGCGTCTTCGTAGGTGAGGCGGCTATTGGAGTGAATGACCGTACGGGCGATGCGTGACTTTTTCACTTCGGCTTTATCGTTGAGCGTGAAGATGGCGGAAAAACAGAGTTTGTCTTCATGCGGGCGAAGCGAGCAAAGTTCGTTGCTGAGGCGTTCCGGCAGCATGGGGATGGTACGGTCGACCAAATAGACCGATGTCGCCCGTTTTTCGGCTTCGGTATCGATCAGGTCGCCCGGCTTTACATAATGCGTCACATCGGCGATATGCACGCCGACCTCCCATGTCGTGGGCGATAGTTGGCGGAGCGACAAGGCATCGTCGAAATCTTTCGCATCCTTCGGGTCGATGGTCATGGTAAACACCTCGCGGAGGTCTTCGCGCGCCGCGATTTCCTTCTCCGATATTTTATCGGGAATAAGCGCGGCGAATTTCTCTACATTTTCGGGATAGCGGAAGGGGAGGTCGTATTGCGCCAGAATGGCATGCATTTCGGTGTTGTTGTTGCCCGGCTTGCCGAGGATGTCGATGACCCGCCCCACGGGGTTATTGACTTTTTCGGGCCATTCGATGATCTCTGCGACTACTTTGTCTCCATTCTTGCCGCCGTTGAGGGCGTCTTGAGGAATGAAGATGTCGTTCGCGAGAATCTTGCTGTCGAGCACCACAAAGGCGAAATGTTTATCCAATTGCAGCGTGCCCACGAAGCGCGTTTTGGCCCGTTGGAGGATTTCGATCACCGTGCCCTCGGTATCGGCGCGCTTGCGTTTGGCGAGTAGTTGCACTTTCACACGGTCGCCATTCATGGCGTGCTTCGAGTTGCGTTCGGAAATGAACACCGTGTTGGCGTCATCGTCGGGGACGAAAAAGTTTTTCCCGTTGCTGCGGCGTTCAAAGCGTCCTTCGAGTACGAGGCCGCGGTCGTTGATGCGATATCTGCCGCGCGAGGTTTCGAGCAGCATATCTTCATCGCGCAGTTTGTCGAGGACTTTTACAAGCACCTTGCGCGCCTCTTCGCCACGCACGTTTAAAGCGGCGGAGAGCTGTTTATAATTGAATTGTTTATCTTTATTTTGTGTAAGGAAGCCAATGACGCCCTCGGCGAGGTCTTTCTTTTTAGGTTTATTTACGGGATTTGAAACCGTTTCTTTTTTGCTCATATTTTTTACTTTCTATGTTCGATGTTGTAATTCCTCACGGTTAAAAACAACAGAACGTGATTTTAGTTGATACAAAGAAACAAAAAAATGTAATCCGTTGCGATAGAATAGAGAAATAAATAACCGTCGACTCTCCATACGGGGATCGGGAGCCGGCGGTTGGGGTTTGCGGGTCAAGCTCGCAAAGATTGAAAAAGATTGAAAGAGATTGAAGAAGATTGCGGGTCAAGCCCGTAATAACCAATCGTGAAACAATTTTAAACGGATTCTTATCTCTTGAAGAATGTTTTCAGATTCTTTTCCAATTCATCGCTTTTGAAATTTTCCAAAATAATCTGTCCTTTTTCATCGACAAGGAAGCAAGCCGGAATGGCTTTAATATTGAACAGATTACTTAATGATTTGTCCGCATCCAGGAAATTGGGCCATTGCATTTGTTCCTTTTCCATCGCTTTCTTCCAGGCTTCGGCGTCGTCATCGATGGATATGCTCACGATTTCAAATCCTTGGGAGGCATATTCGGCGTAAATCTTTTTTAAGTTGGGAATTTCTTTCCGGCATGGAGCGCACCAGGAAGCCCAGAAATCGATGAGGATGTATTTTTTTCCTTTCGATAATTCGGCAAATGAAATCTTTTCGGCCTTCTCGTCCGTCAGGGAAAAAGCAGGCGCCTGTTCACCGACAAAAGACTTCGGGTAAAGTTGATCGTGGAGGATTTTTCCGTAATAACTGTTTTTAGCTTCATCGGAAAACTGTTCGAACCACGGTTGTTGCTCAGGGGTAAAATAAGACATCACGTTGAGCATGAGGAAAGGCCCCCACCAAGTATCCTTATTATCCGAAAACGCTTTTTGATAAGTAGAATTGACATTTTCGAAAAACGCTTTTTCCTCTCTTTGGAATTTTAATGCGGCTTCCGTCTTCCCTAACGAATCCATCTTGGATTGATTGTTTTCGGCTTTCGCCTGATTGGTCTGTGAAAGAATGTCCGCGCCGGCATCCATGTACGCTTTATACTGGGCATTCAGTTCTTCTTTAAATTTCATTTTTTCTACATACAAATCGTGTGTAGGAGACCCTTTGACCTGCACATTTTCGAAGCCGGCCCATTTCCTGCCGTCCGTATCCTCCAGCTTCACGTCGGCCGTGAGTTCTATCTTGCTGTTTTCGATAAACAAGGAAGTCCCGCCGTAATAGCCGTTCACCCGAAGATAATAAAAGCGCGGTTCGGGCACATCACCCGTAAATTTAAATGTACCGTCGCGAACGACAGCCGTGTCTTCCGGCAATACATCTTTATGCGTCGCACCGGGAACCAGAAGGATTTCCGTACCGTCGGCAATGCCGGTTAATTTGCCGGTTAACGTATACTTCGGCGACGAAGAACATCCGGCCATCAGCCCTACAACAAGAGCCGTCATAATCCACTTACTTTTCATATTCAACTAGTTTAATTTTATAATTTAATGACTTCATAATTCATAGTTCATAGTTCATAGTTCATAGTTCCTAATTCATAGTTCCTAACTCCATTATTTCGGTACATTTTGAGTAATCGTTCCATTACCCGGGTTCTGAGTTGCACCTGCCGGGAAAGGCATTGTCCAGAGATGGGAATCGGGAGTCAACGTGTACGTTTTTCCGTCCACCGTTTTGGTCATTGTGCGGGCATAAGTACCTTCGGCATTGAAACGCCGCGCATCGGCAAACGGGACAATTGTAAAAATCAGTTCATTGTCTTTTGTGCGTCGTATCAGCTCAATGGCGGCCGCTTCGGTCGTCGCCTGCAACGGTTGGTAAACATCCGGACGAATCCGGGTGCGGCGTACCGCGTTCAACGCATCCATGGCTTTGGAGAAGTCATTGTTTCCGGCTTGCCGTGCCAGGCATTCCGCTTTGATCAGGTACATCTCGCAGGTTGTCAAACCGCCCCAGTTGAAATAACCCGATCCGATTCCTGTATAATAGGTGTCCTGGTTGACGGTGCGCCGTTTCCAACGCGAAAGGAAACGGGCATCCCCTTCCTCGAAGCGTTCGGCGCGTTCTACAGGAATCGTTATTTCAGCAGTGGCATAATTCGAAGACCCATTGCCGTGACGGAAATAATAGTTTTCCACATAGGCATAATCGGTAGGAGTCGGTAATTTGTCGAATTTTTCGGGATCTTCGATGATGTCGCTGTAGCGGTTATAATAATCGTTCCAGTCATACAATTCATCGTTTTGCGCCAATGCCAACCCGGCATACCGTAACGCTTCGGGATAGTTTGCCATTTGCAGGTATATCCGGGCCAACAAAGCATATCCCGCACCGAGGTTGGGATGGATGACGGTCATGGACTGTTGGGGCAGCCCCTGCTCGATTGCCTCTTTGATATTCTGTATAATAAAATCATACAACTCTTGCACCGTAACCTGCCGGGAAGGGGCATTGATGATTGAACTGGTGATCAGGGGCACGCCGGATGTTGTAGCTGCGGTGGCCGCCTCATACGTATCGGCATAGTAGTTGACCAGGACAAAATAGCACAGCGAACGGATTACCTTTGCGTAAGCCATTATTTCCCGGCGTTGCGCATCGGTCGCTTCGGTGGCCGTCGGGACATTCTCCAAAATCAGATTGCAGGACGAGATCGCGGCATAAAGGAGATAATAGGTTCCTTCGTCCGCCTTATTCAATGTAATTCTGTCGGCCGACTCGTCCCACAGGTAATTGGCGCGCGTCAGCGTCATATTATTGAGGCTTGATTTCCATACATATTGGTCGTTCAACAAGTAAAGGGCATTGTAGATCGGAGTTTGTCCGATGGTGTATTCATCCCGTAAGAACGCTTCAAAATCGGCCAAAGTGGAGGGAACCTTCTTTCCTTTAGGCACAATGTTTAAATAGTCATCGCACGAACCCAGGCTGATGCATGCCAGGATCATGATGAGAAGAATGCTGTTTTTTTTCATACGTTTCATATATCGACTCTCCTTTAAAAATTCACATTAATACTACACAAATAATTCGGTTTGGAATAACCGCCCAAACTCCATTTGGAGTCTCGGTTCTTGGCTATCAGGAATACATTCTCCATCCCAAACATGATCCGGACATTTTTCAGATGGAACTTCTGAGAGAAGTCGTCGGGAACACGATAGGTGAGGGATAAATTTCTCAAACGGCCGTGTGAGGCGTCCAAAATGTTGGCCGAGGATTTGGAATATATTTCTTTCGAGGAGGAGTTGTAATCGGGGTTTTCCGAGGGCACATAGCGCGGGATATCGGTATGAGCCTCGTCGCCGGGTTGCCTCCAACGTTTTTCAATATTTTTGCTTACCGGAACCATTCCCGATAAGAACGCAATATTGGTGTTCCGCATTTTATGCCCGCCTTCGAAGAGGAATTGTGCGGCCAGTTCCCACTGTTTATAGCGCAGGTTCGTGTTGATGGCGCCGTTATAGATGGGGATCGTCGTACCCAGATATACGGCATCCTCGATCTTGGTCGGTTCCGATTCGGAAAAAAGAGTTCCTTCCGAATCGTATACCTGCGGCAGTCCTTTTTCGTTCAAGCCCGCCCATTGATAACCGTAGATGGCATTGAAAGGATTTCCAACGCGGGGATAGGCGCCGGCATGATCGAACACCAGGTATAAGGCCGGCGCTTTTACATTGACATACGTTACTTTATTCTTATTGTAGCCCAGAACGCCCGTTACGTTCCAACTCCAGTCTTTGGTGGAAAAGACTTCTCCCGATAAGGAGAGTTCAACCCCCCGGTTTCTCATTTTTCCATTGTTCATGGTATAGGTGCTGTATCCCCAACCTTCGGTGGGGACGCCGTTTGTGTTGGCCAATAAGTCTTCTCCCTTTTTGTTGTAATATTCGATCGTCCCGGTCAGGCGGTTTTTGAGCAGGGCAAAATCAATCCCGATATTGGCGGTCGTTGTTTTTTCCCACCGGAGTTCGGGATTCGGGCGGCTGCTGATCGACCCGCTTATCCCGCCCACATGAATATTGGAACTGTAATAGGCCGTCATGTAAGGGGCGGAATCCTTGGCGATGTTGCCCCCGATGCCATAACTGGTACGCAGCTTGAGCATATCGACAAAGTCCACTTCAAAAAAGTCTTCCTTATCGATATTCCATCCCGCTCCTGCCGACCAGATGGGTTTATTCTGATATTTGGAACCGGTCGCAAACAAATTGGTCCGATCCCAGCGGATACTTCCCGTAACCATATATTTGCCGGCATACGTATACGCCGCATTTCCATAGAAAGAAACGTAACGGTTCACTAATTCCTGCGTCACGAAAACATCGTTTTTAGAGAAGGAAGCCCATCCCCACAAGCCGGAGGTTTTACTCAATAATTGTTCGTTTATTAAACTGTACGTTAAGAGATCCGGGTCGTAATCATATAAATGACGGCGGTTATATTCCAGTTTGTTTTCCCGGGTTTCCGTACCCAGGATGGCGGTCACGTCATGCGCTCCGGCAAATGTTTTCTGAAAATCGAACTGTTGGCGGAAATTGTACGCGCGGCTGCTGTTGGTTGCCGTGGCATATATATTCCCGTAGGGCAAGTTAAAGGTCGCCGGAGCATTTTTGTTGGACGTAGCAAAAGTATTTACTTTATTGCGTACTTCGTAGGAGCTTTTATCTTTCAGTTGGTCGCTTTTGTATTCACCCACTTCGTATTGGAAAGAAGCGGCGTATTTCAGCCAATCGGTGAGTTTGAAATTCAGGCGGGCAAAAGTCCGGTTGCTGAAATCCTTGTTCTTCTGCAGGTTCATCTTCATTTCTTCCAGCGGAGTGATATCGAGATGATAGAGGCCGTTGTCCCGAAGCGTTCCCTGCTGCGATTTGCTGTAACGGTCGGCTTCTGTGTTGGTATAAGGACTCCCGTCCGCATTGAGGAGCGTATTGTAAGGCATATAAGTATATCCCGGCGAGGTCACGCTGTAACTTTGTGTCGCGCCATCGCCGTAATTCAAATAAGTCCCCAGATCCATACTCAACCAGGAGGTGATTCCGGTGGTGTTTTGCATGTTCAAACCGAAACTTTCGTTGTTCGAATACCTGTCTTCAAGGCTATTATGCCGATAAGAGAAAGAAGCATTGAAAGTGTTTCTCTCGTTGCTTTTCCCGATGCTCAGGTTGTATTGTTGCGAAAAAGGATTTCTTTTACCGTATTTTTCCACATCGTTATAATACCGGTATCCTTGCGAAGCCAGTTCATCCAGTGTCCGGTTCATTTCTTCCGGGCTTATTTTTCCGGCAGCGTTATTCAAGATGGCCCGGATGCCTTGTGCGGAATAAACGGCATTGTCCAATAAGTTTTGCGCATAATCTTTTGCTTTAGACCCTTGCAGTTCCGGATTCATCTCCGCCCATTCTTTTTCCAGCCCGATCATGGTGGCGGCATCGGCCAAATGCCCCGTATAATAATTATACGGTTGCGTGGTGAGCGTAGCGGAGAAAGAAATATCCAAACGGTTCATCTTCGCTCTTTTTGTGGTGATAACGACCACTCCGTTGGCCGCACGCGCCCCGTAGATGGACGCCGCCGCGGCATCTTTCAATACGGTAATGCTTTCGATATCTTCCATATTCACATCCGGAATGCTTTCCTCCCATCCGTATCCTTTAGTGGTGGTTTTTTCTACCGGAAATCCGTCGATCACATAGAGCGGAGTCGATACGCCGTTCATCGTTGTAACCCCCCGGATTCTCCCATCGCGGTAACCCGCTATTCTTCCTTCCATAAGGGAACTGATGTTGCTGAGCCGCTGCGTTTCCAGTTTCTTGGCATCAACTTTGGCAAAAGAACCGGTAGCCCGTTCGCGGGAAATCGTTTGATATCCGGTGACAACAACCTCGCTCAATAATTCGATGTTCGGTTGCAAGTCGATTTTATAACTTTCAGCGTCGGTCAGGTTTACCTTCTTCGTTTCATACCCTAAATAAGAAACTTCTATTTCCTTGGCCGTACCGAGCAACGTTAACCGGAAGTGTCCGTTTATATCGGTAACGACCGCCGTTAGGGCTTCGTCTTTGGTTTGCCTTACCTGTTCCACACGGGCCGCGGGGAGCGGTTCTCCGTTTTCATCGACGACGATACCGTAGATGGTTCGGTCGGAGGATTGTGCATAGGTCATCGTTCCGCATACAAACAACGAAATAAAAACCAGTACCGTCCGGATGAACTTTTCTCTGGCGTTTCTTCCGTTTGTGAATGCATCGTACGCCGTATGCACAGATTGATGGGAACTGTCGGAGTTTCTTTCAAGCCGTTTGCCGGCCGGATGTAAGTTGGGGAAAAAATTGGAACTCATAATTTTTGTCGTTATATAAAGATAGGAGGAACAAAACTAAACAATTTTGAAAAATATAAAAATACCGTTGATGTGGTATGCGGAAAACAAGTACGGAAAGCGAGCCGCCCGTTTTGTTGATAAACTGTCTGTATTTTAGCCTTTAACCCGTGATAATAGAAAGCAGGGATACCCGAAAAATAATAGATTGTTATTTTTTCGGAATACGGCAATTTCCGATTTTGTAAAAGGATAACCCGTTGAATGCGTCTATTTTTAATCTTTGTGATTGTTTTTATAGAATAGTTCACGCATCTTTGTGCGGTAGGCGGAAGGAGGCATCCCGACGATGGATTGAAAGGCGCTATAGAATGTTCCCAACGTATTGAAGCCGGTATCTACGGCAATCGCTTTCAAAGGCGTATCATCTTCCGGATCGGAAATGATGCGCAAGGCCTCTTCTATGCGGAGCCGGTTGATATAATGATTATACGACAATCCGGTGTGGTGATTAATTACTTGCGATAAATAACTCCGGTTTGTATTCAATTTTTCGGCTAATTTATCTTTGGTGAGCATATTGTCTTTATACAATTTATCGTCGGTCATGAGTTGATGCAGTTTGGCATAGAGTTCAGCGCTTTTCTCTTCGGAAAGGGCCGACGTAACATATTTTTCAGGATGGATGTTTTCTGCGCTTTGAGGGGATATCCCGGAGGAAGGGCTTGTTTTTTTTAACGCTTTTTCTTGTTCGGCCTGATAGAAATTGCGGCGAACAATCTCCATGTACCGCTTGTTGCGGCGGCGGTTTGAAAGATATAGCAGGATGCCGGCGACGAGAATAATGAAAATAGCAATGTAAAGGATTTGGAGTTTGCGTTCTTTTTTCAAGAGCAGGATATCCTGTTCCTTTAATAAGTTTTTTGTTTTTTCCGCTTCAAACTTCATCATCAATTCCGATAAATGATATTCTCTATCCTGATGGAAGATGTTGTCATGCTCCCGGAAGAAAAGCTTAAACGCCTCGAGCGCGTCGGAATAAGCGCCGGTTTCTTGATAATATTGTGATAAAGCGTAATACAAGTCGCGCCGGGTTTGGGTATTGTCTTTATTAACGGAAGCGATATCGATGCCCTTTTGCAGGAAGGCAAGCGCCTGGTCGTAATGCTTTGTCCGGAGGGCCACTTTACCCAGTCCTAAATAAGCATCCAGGATATTCGACGTTTGGGTCTGGTCGGATTCGTTGAGCGCTTTTTGATAATACGCTTTTGCTTTGTCGAGATAGCCCCTCTCAAAATCGATATGTCCGAATAAAACATATACGTTGGCTTGGTTCAAATATTTTTTTTCGATCATCAATAGCTCCGCTTCTTGCAAAAAACGAAGCGCTTCGTCGTATTTTTTCTGAAGGAAAAGGCAATACGCCGTCGTGCTCGCCCCGATAAATATCAGGTACGACTGATTCAGGTCGTGTCCCCGCCGGTAGCATTCGAGGGCGTACGATAAGCCGGCGACATCTTTTTTGGAATAATAAACGACGGACAAATTACACAAAAGCAGGGAATGAAGGCGTTCGTTAGCCGAGCGTTCGGCGGCCTCTATCCCTTGCAGTAAATAATAGATGGCCCGGTAGTAATTGGCATCGGCGTTCATATGATAAATGCCCAGTCCGTTATATACCGAAGAGAGAGCGAAGTCATCCTTTGCTCCGGCGGCTAAGGTATAAGCCGAATCGAGGTTTTGCTTTGCCACCGGAAAACGGTCTTGCATGATATTCGCCTGCCCTAAGCCGATAAACGCATACGTTTTATAGGTATCGTGGCGATAGGTGCGGCTCATTTTTAATAATTGATCGGACACGTCTATGCAGCGGTCGTAGTCTCCGATATGGAGATTGGCCATCGTTAAATATTTTAAGGCAGCCATGGTCAGTTCCGGCGCATCGATCGTTTGAGACAAGAGCAGCGCCGAATCGGCATACGACAACGCTTCCCGGCCGGATGTATCGGCATATTCTTCCGCCAGCTCGAGTAATTTTAAAATTTTACGCTCTATGTGGCGGTTGTTTCCGGCATGGGCAGAAGGGAAAATAAGAATAAGACCGATTCCTAAAAGAGCCCATTTGCAACACAACTTACGTAAACGACTATCTCTTTTTTTTCTATCCATTTTACAGACTTGACGGTCAAAGGTAGAAATTTTTTTTGATAAATAGCCATCTTCCCCCTACCTCGAGCGCCAAGGCATGCTGTCCGGATTTTTACGGTAATCGCGAGGGTTGTCAAACCATTCGTCCCTGTCGATAGTGATATGCGGTTTCGCCTTGGGTGGGTAATCGCGATAAATGTAGCTGAGGGCTATCCATAGCAGCGCGAGCAACGCCATTGCGGTAATGAACCAACCGAAATCACGGCGGGCTCTTCGACGGACATTGTGCGGATCGGCGGGATCGTAAAGCGGATTGGGTACGTTTTTGCCGCACGACAGGCAAATGAGTTTTTGGTGGTATTGCATTTCGAGCGTATAATCTACTTCCGCGCCGCAATGGGGGCAGTGCGTCCGGTAAATGCAAGTGTGTGGAAACAGCGGTTCAACGGGTTGTTTCCGGTTCGGTTTCCCGGCATATTTTTTCATCGTCATTCATTCTTTTCCTCAATCGATACAGGTCGTTACCTCGCCGTTCCCCAAGGTCGGTATGATTTAAAAAAAAGAGGCATGGGAACTGTTAGTCTTTACCCGTTCATAAGGCTCTACCAAAGCCCTTGCAAGAGTAAAGCAACAGCCCCACGCCAAACAGGCGCGGAGCGTTTGTTGCTATTACCCCTTGCAAGAAAAATTTGGTAGATTTTATGAACAGGGTAATATCTAAAACGCTTCTCGTTTTATTTCTAATAGATTACGCTTCTACGCGTATCGCGGCAAAGGTATTTATTTTTTTCAATAAAAAAACAGGGTTATGCCGAATTTTTTTTTGAATTTGTTGATCCCTTGTTCGAAGAAAATCGTTATCTTTGTGACAGATCGTCGGATTCCGCCACAGAACTGACGGATAACGGCCGAAAAAATGAATTACTAATACAATGAGTAAGAGCGGTATATATACGCAAGTCATCGAGTCTCTTTTACCACCCATTTTCATTCAAAAGAGAGCAGGGAGATATATGTTCCCGTTCGAGGACTCTATCGCTACCGCAATCTTGTTTTTCTACCCACCGGTTTTTGAAAAAAACGAATTATATCCATTGCCCGTTTCTTCTTTTAAGGGCTTGTTATCGTTTTGTGTGTCTCCATTACCTGCGGAAAAGACAACGGAAAAGGTTTTGGGTTCCGCTTCTCTGCGGAAGCTCCGGCCAGACCCATCCGCCTCTCCGCAGCGCCGCGGAAGAGAAAACGACTTCTATCCGACGTTTTGCGCCTATGCGGAAGGGAAAAAAATCACCTTTCGCCCGTTCCGCATGGCCGCGGAAGTGGAAAAAGAAGATATCCGGACTTTTGCCCGTCTGCGAAACTTACAATCGGACTTGTCCGGCTCTCCGGGGCGCTGCGAGAACGAAAAACCGTGTTATCCGGCTCTTCGTTTGTCTGCGGAGGCGAAAAAAACGCCTTCCCGCCTTTCCGCATTCTTTCCTAAAGCGCGAAAATCGAATTTCTATTTATATCGATCTGTTATATATCAAAATTTTGAAAATCATGGAAAAATTATTAATTAGTTTTTCCCGGTTGACAACAACCGGATTGGGGACGCTGGGGCGGAACACTCTGGAAGTCTCGAAAAAGAGTACCAATGCAACGGTACAGGAAGCCCCCCTTTATCTGGAGGTAGTAAATGCACATACCGGATACGAGCGTTCGGTGTTGAAAAATATCTATAGCGGGTTGGGGCCGGAAGTGAAGTCTCAGGATTTGGTGCGTGACCGGCTGGATGCGGGCTTTCATGATCTGTTGACCGGCTTTGCGGCTTTCGATGATGAAAAAGGATTGGCTGCCAGACAACTGTTAGAGGTGTGGGATGATTTAGGCGCTGTTTCGGGCTTGAATTACGGCGACGAAACGGAGGTGCTGCATAAAAAAATCGAAACGTTTTCATCGGAAGAGAATCAGGCTTTGTTGACCACCGTGGGATTGGTGCCGCATTATGAAGCCCTGAAAAAGGCGCAAGAGGATTTCGACGTTCAGTTCCTTAAGCAAGTCGATGCCAATTCGGCGCTGCGTCAGCAACCTTCGGCCAGCACCATCCGTCACCAATTGGAAGATGCGCTGCGTGATTATTACGGGATGGTGTCGGCCTTGCGTAAACAGTCCGGTTGGAGCGACTTATACCACGATCTGGACGAAGTGTTGAAAGCCGCCAAGCGGTCGATTCACGACAAAAATGACGAGGACGAAAAAACCCGCGACAAAAAGTAACGAATACCGGAAGTGCCGCGCCATGCGGCGCTCCGGTTTGGAATATTTATCCTAAACAATATCCTTTTTTTCTGAATTAAATAATTAAATACGAGAATTTTATGAAAAAACAAAAAATCATTTTCTATAAGGGGATGCTATTGCTTTTCGTGTGGGCAGTCTCTTTATGTTCTTTTGCACAGAATATTACCTTGCGAGGGAATGTCTCCGACACCAAGGGAGATCCGTTGGTAGGGGTAACGGTTCAGGCCGAGGGTTCGACGGCCGGAACCGTTACCGATGCCGATGGAAATTTCACTTTGCCCAACGTGCCCGGAAACGCCACTCTGGTAGTATCGTATATGGGGATGCGTACGCAAACGATTGAATTGAACGGGCGTACCACGTTGAATGTGGTGCTGGAGGAAGATGCCGAGTTGCTGGATGAAGTGGTGGTGGTCGGTTACGGTACGCAAACGCGTCGCGAGATTACCGGCTCCATCGCCAACGTATCCGAAGAGAACTTTAATAAAGGAATTAACCGCGATGCCTCCGACTTGTTGCAGGGGAAAGTTGCCGGATTGATCGTCACGTCCGGATCGGGCGATGTGACGCGCGGCTCGCAAATCCGCCTGCGCGGGACATCGACTTTGCAAAACGACCAGGGGCCGATGATCGTCATCGACGGCATACCCGGGGGCGACATGTCTACGGTATCGCCTTCCGATATCGAATCGATCTCGGTGTTGAAAGATGCTTCGTCGGCTGCCATTTACGGATCCCGCGCTGCCGGAGGCGTTATTCTCATTACCACGAAACGCGGTTCGGGCGCCAAAAACCTGTTGCAATACGACGGCTATGTGTCGGTCGACCAGGTTGCCAATAAACCCGATATGATGAATGCCGCCGAATGGCGCGCAACCAATAAGGAGTTGGGGAACGATATCAGCAATTTCGACGGGTACACGGCCGATACCGATTGGTTCGGCGAAATGCTTCGCACGGGAATATCCACCAACCATTCCATCTCGCTTTCGGGGGGAGGCCCCAAACACAACTACCGGGCTTCCTACACCTTTTTGGATCGTACGGGTATCGCACGCGATAACGAGATGACGCGCCATTCATTCCGCTTCCAACTCCAGCAGCGCGCCATCAACGACCGTTTGCGGGTGGGCTTGACGGGTTCCGGAACGTTGACCGATATGCGCTTCCCGTTCCGGGACGATTTTATCCTTGCCTATAATATGCCGCCGGTGTATCCGGTGTATAACGAAGACGGCTCGTATTTTACCGCCGCCAATAACGCTTACGACCAGGGTAATCCCGTGCAAAACCAGGATCAGAACTACCGTAAGGCGAGCAATAACTATTTTTACGGCGCGGGTGATCTCCAATTCGACATCGTCGAAGGGCTTAACCTAAAGGCTTCCCTCTACAAGAGCCGTTTTTCCAGTGACTACAGCGAGTGGGAGGATCCCCGCAACTCACGCGGCGACGGTAACAACGGCCTGGCGGTGCGGCAAGCCCGGAAATGGGATCGGGAACTGATGGAATGGACGGCCAACTATGAAACGACTTTCGGCGCCGACAAAACGCATAAATTCGATGCGATCCTCGGGTATTCCTGGGAAAACAATGTCTTCTCCAGTCAGCGGTCGCAAGCGACCGACTTTGTGGTCAACTCCATGGGCGCCGACAATATCCAGTCGGGAAACTCGTTGAAAATAGGGGAGGTTACTTCCAGTAAAAATGCCTATAAATTGATTTCGTTCTTCGGCCGCGCGCATTATAGTTATCAAGACCGTTATATGGTTACCGCTACGGTGCGCCGTGACGGTTCGTCGAAGTTCGGTAAAAACCATAAATGGGGGACGTTCCCTTCCGCTTCGGCCGCCTGGGGTATTTCGCAGGAACCGTTTATGGAAGAGATCGATTGGGTGAAAGACCTCAAGTTGCGTGTCGGTTATGGCGTGACGGGAAACCAGGACGGGTTGCAGCCTTACAAGTCGCTCGAACTTTATTCGGCCGCGGGAACGTATTACAGCGACGGGTCGCAACTCACCGCGTATAAGATTTCGCAAAATGCCAATCCCGACCTCAAGTGGGAATCGACCGCCATGTTGAACATCGGCCTCGATTTTTCGCTGTTCAACAACCGCCTCAACGGGACCATCGAATGGTATGACAAGCAAACATCCGACATGTTATATACGTATGCCGTCTCCACGCCGACGTATGTTTACGATAAAATGCAGGCCAATGTGGGGAATATGAGTAATAAGGGTGTCGAGCTGATGCTGAATATCGATGTGGTGAAAAACAAAACATTCACCTATACCACAACGGTCAATCTGGCTCATAATATCAATAAGGTTACCAAACTGTCCAACGAGTTGTATTCCACCGGCCGTATCTATACGGGGGATCCGTGGATTCGCGGCGCTTCGGGCGTTACCTCGCATGTGGTGGAGGTCGGATATCCCGTAGGGCAGTTTTATATGCTGAAGTGTACGGGACTCACCGAAGACGGCAAATACATTATCGAGGATAGGAATAAAGACGGGCAAATCACCGATGACGACCGTACCTACGTGGGCGATTCGCAACCCGACCTGACGTTCGGATGGAATCATTCTTTTTCCTGGAAAAATTGGGATGCCAGCATCTTTTTCCGTGGAACCGCCGGGAATAAAGTGCTCAACAATCCTCGCGCCGCTTATGGCAACAACACCTACCTCAGCGGCGCAAACGCTTTGAACGACGAGCTGGTGAGCATCTTGCGCGAAAACTCGCGCGTAACCTCTTTTTATGTCGAAGACGCCTCGCACATCCGGTTGGATAATATGGCTATCGGATATACATTCAATACCAAATCAACCGGTTGGCTGGAAAGGGCGCGCGTGTATGTAGCCGGGCAAAACCTCTTTGTGATCACCGGTTACAAAGGACTCGATCCCGAAGTGGAACTCTTCCGCGGTGAACCTTCCGACGACGGCGCCGGCCTTTCGCCGGGTATCGAGGCGCGTAATTATATGCCGAAGGCGCGTTCTTTCACTTTTGGCGTTAATCTGACTTTTTAATAGGTTTCATTGATTTAAAAAAACGACGTTATGAATAAAAAAACAATCATACTCTCTGTTTTATCCGGAATTTTATGGATGGCGGTCTCCTTCTCTTGTACGAACCTCGATGAGGAGATATACGATCAGCTTGCCGGAGATTTCCCGGAAACCGAAAAACAACTCAATGCCGTTATCGGCGATGTATATAATTCGTTAAGGACGTATTGGCCGGGCAACTATCTTTATCTGTCGGAATGTGCCGGCTCGATGGCTGTGACGCCTACCCGCCTCGGCGGCGACTGGTACGACGGCGGTCAATACCGCGAACTGTTCATGCATACCTGGACGGCGCAAACCAGCCAGGTGAAAACGGGTTGGAGCAATGCCTCCAACAGTATCGGAAAATGTAACGCCACCCTTTATATTATCGAACAAACCGATGTGGTGTCGGATGACGTGAAAAAAATCCTGACGGCGGAAGTCCGGGGCGTAAGGGCTTTCTGGTACTATACCATGCTCGATTATTTCGGAAACGTTCCTCTGGTTACCGAATATGTGCCGGCGGGTAAAACGTTGCCTACAAACAGTTCCCGGCAGGTGGTCTTCGACTGGCTTGTGGAAGAGGTTAAAGAAATTGCCCCTTCTTGCCCCGATGCTTCTGCGTATGCCCGCTTTACGAAGGGCGCCGCATATACGTTGCTCGCGAAGTTGTTGCTCAATGCCGAAGCTTGGGGCGTAACGTACGGCGGCGATGCGTATAAGGAAGCCTCCGATTATTGCGATTTGGTATTGGGGATGGATTATATTCTCGAACCGGTATGGAAGGATAATTTTTCGTTAACCAACCACAACTCGCGCGAGGCCATCTTTGCCGTGGCTTTCTCTAAGACGGACACCGAAAACCAGAATCAAATGATGAACCGGACGTTGCATTATAAAGACCAATTGTCATTGGGCGGCAATTTCTCCGCATGGAACGGTATTTGCGCCCAACCCGAATATGTGGAGCTTTTCGATGTTGAGGATCCCCGTTATGCCGGTTCGTTCCTGATAGGAAAACAGTACGACCGTGCCACCGGGAAAGTGATTATCACCGATCACGGGTTGGAACTCAATCACACCGTTGCCGTCACCATGCTTCCCAATACGGAATACGACGGTACGCCTTGGGGCGCGGTTAATCAGCACGACGGCGCCCGCTGCCTGAAATGGCCGTATGCCCAGGATTTGGTCAATGCGATGGAAAACGACTTCCATATCTTCCGGCTTGCCGATGTGTACCTAATGAAAGCCGAAGCCGTTCTCCGTTCGGGAGGCGGCGGTGCGGACGCAGCTAAGTGGGTCGACGATGTTCGTGCACGGGCGTATGGTAATAGAGATCACGATTACAAAACCGTCGATTTGGCGAAAATCTTGTTGGAACGCCGGCTCGAATTGGCATGGGAAGGTTCGTCCCGCCAGGACGATATTCGTTTCGGCGAATTCGGGAAAACCATGTGGAAGGCTTCCAACTGCGAACGGGCGACAGGAGAGCATCTCAAACTTTATCCGATATCGCAGGACGCTTGGCAAACCAACCCTAATTTGGTGCAAAATCAGGGGTATCCTAAATTTCAATAATTTTTGTATGGGAAACACCCCTGGTTTCCTGAAATGACGGTAATGCGAGCCCGGAAAAGTTTCCCTTATAGAAGCTTTTCCGGGCTTTTTTTATCGGCGCCGAACCGGTCTTCGATTTTTTGTCTCATTTTTCGTAATTGTTTCGTATCTTTGAAGATTAAAATAAAGGAAGACACATGACAAGGTTTGTTAATCCCGCATACGACGTAGCATTCAAGCGGATTTTCGGTCAGGAAGACAGCAAAGATTTGCTGCTCGACTTTTTGAATGACTTGTTGGAAGGCAAATTGCGGACGGATGTCATTCTTGCCGACCGTGATACCCACGAACAATTCAGCGATAAGCTGCGTTTTATTTTCGTGGAACTTCCGTTTTTCTCGAAAACGAAAACGGAATGTGTGACAGGTTTGGATAAATGGATTTATACATTAAAGAATATGCAAACATTAAAAGAAATTCCTTTTAAGGAGGAAAAGCCTATTTTTAAAAAACTGGAGAAGATTGCTGATCTTACTTCCTTGAGCAAGGAAGAGCGCAGAATGTACGATGCCGATATCAGGGCCTACCGCGATCGGTTAGCCCAGATTAATTCTGCAAAACGGAAAGCAATGAGGGAAGGCAAAGCTGAAGGACGGGCTGAAGGGAGAGCTGAAGGAGAAGCAGAAGGCCGGGCAAAAGGCGAAAGAAATAAGCAGATCGAAATGGTGCGGAATATGAAAGCCGAGGGCATTCCGGTGAAGGTGATCTCTAAAGTGAGCGGCCTGTCTGTCGAAGAAATCGAAAAGCTGTAAAGAAATCGAAGCACCCGTTTCTCAATCTTAGATAATTCCACTATTTTTGCATGAAACAATCCATTAAACGTCTATGCAAAAGAAAATACTCATCACCGGAGCCAGCGGTTTTATCGGGAGCACGGTGGTAGACAAGGCCCTTGAACTGGGATATGAAACCTGGGCGGGAGTTCGCACTTCCAGCAGCCGAGAGTATCTGACAGACCCCCGCATCCGGTTTATCGACCTTACGTACTCCAATAAAGAAAAGTTGACGGAGCAATTGCGGCTGTTTGCCCGCGACAACGGTCGATTCGATGCCATCGTGCATATTGCGGGGATGACCAAAGCGCTGCACAAAGCCGATTTCGACAGGGTAAACGATGGATACACCCGCCATTTAGCCGATGCGCTAATCGAAACCGGCACGGTTCCCGATAGTTTTATTTTTATGAGTAGCCTGAGTGCCATCGGCAAGGGCGATGAGGAAAATTACGCGCCCCTTCGCGCCGAACAAGAGCCTAATCCCACCACGACTTACGGACGCAGCAAGCTCAAAGCCGAGAATTACCTGAAGAGCCTCCCCGGTTTCCCGTATGTCATCTTGCGTCCCACGGGCGTGTATGGCCCTCGCGATAAAGATTATTATATCCTGGTTAAATCCGTAAAAAACGGGTTGAATGTCGGCGCCGGCATGAAACGGCAACTCCTGACTTTTATTTATTCCGAAGATCTTGCCCGGGTTATTTTCCTTTGCATCGAAAAACAGGTGAAAAGAGTCGAATATATCGTCGCTGACGGGGATGTGTATACCGATGAGGAGTTTAACCGAATCGTGCAGGAGGTTTTGCACAAAAAGCGCGTGCTGCGATTGAAGATTCCGCTCGGGGTGGTGAAAGGCGCTGCATGGGTGAGTGAGAAGGTGGCTTCCTTGCTGGGAAGGGCTTCCACTTTCAACACGGATAAATACAACATTATGGAGCAGCGCAATTGGAATTGCGATATCGAACCGATCCGTACCGGTTTGTCATTTAAACCCGAATATCCTTTGCGCCGCGGGGTGGAAGAAACCGTTCGTTGGTATAAAGAAAAGGGCTGGTTGTAAAGGTCTTCGATAGGACTTTGTGATAATGTCTTCGGCGATATTGCTTCGCGATAAGGGCCGAAGCCGATAACACTTTGCGGATATGCCGGCCGTTAATCCTTAAAATTAAGAACAAATAACGGTCTGAAAACGACTTACACAGGTATTTTTTATATTTTTGTTGTTCTAAATGAAACAGAAGAATGAATATTGCGCTGATCGGCTACGGTAAAATGGGGCACGAAATCGAAAAGATCGCCCGGGAGAGAGGACATACCATTGTCTGTATTATTGACTTGAACGAAGAAAATAAATTCGATTCGCCCGAATTCAAGCGGGCGGATGTAGCCATTGAGTTTACCTCTCCGCAAAGCGCGCTGCAAAATTACCGCCGGGCATTTGCCGCCGGCGTACCCGTTGTTTCGGGAACCACCGGATGGCTCGAACATCTCGATGAGATAAAGAAAGCTTGCCAAAACGGAGGCAACACCTTCTTCTATGCCTCGAATTTCAGCTTGGGAGTCAATATCTTTTTTGTCGTCAACCGTTATCTGGCCAAGATAATGAACGGCTTTCCGGCCTATGATGTCCGGCTTGAAGAAACGCATCACATTCACAAACTCGATGCTCCGAGCGGCACGGCCATTACGCTCGCCGAAGAGATTCTGGCTTCTCTCGATAGAAAGCGGGAGTGGAAGCTCGATCGTGTCGATCGCGAAGACCAATTGCTCGTGAAGGCTTTTCGCAAAGAGGAAGTTCCCGGTATACATGCCGTTACGTACGAGTCGGAGGAAGATGTGATCCGCATTGAACACGAGGCGAAGAGCCGTCGGGGATTTGCCTTGGGAGCTGTTGTCGCCGCCGAGTTTACGGCCGGTAAAAACGGCTTTTTAGGAATGCAGGATCTGTTGAATTTTTAATGCCGTTTATAAACTTACAAAACGTATGATATCACTCAAAGAAAGATTTTCAAAAGCTACACGTCGTCAATGGATTTGGTTTGCCGTGTGGACTATCGCGATTCTGCTGTTTTCCGTATGGTACGGAAACCCGTGGATATTGTTACTTATCGTGCTCTTCTTCGATGCCTATATTACCAAATATATACCCTGGACTTTTTGGAAAAAGTCCAAAAATAAGTCGTTCCGGAAAGTAATGGAATGGGTCGATGCGATTATTTTTGCATTGATTGCCGTATATTTCATCAATGTCTTTTTCTTCCAAAACTATCAGATACCGACCTCTTCACTGGAGAAGTCGTTGCTTGTGGGCGATTTTTTGGCGGTCAGTAAACTTAGTTACGGTCCTCGTGCGCCGATGACGCCCTTGTCGTTTCCGCTGGCGCAACACACCATGCCGGTTGTCGGAGGCAAATCGTACCTGGATAAGCCGCAGTGGAAATACCGCCGGTTGAAAGGCTTTGGAAACGTGAAAAGAAATGATATTGTGGTCTTCAATTTTCCGGTGGGCGATACCGTAGCGTTGAATATGCAGGGCGTCGATTATTATACGCTCAGTTCCTACAACCCGAATGGCCGGGAAGGGATCCGCTCCGATAAAAGGACGTATGGCGATATTGTGTACCGTCCCGTAGATCGTCGCGAAAATTATGTGAAGCGTTGTATCGGCCTGCCGGGCGAAACCGTCGCTTTAAGAAACGATAGTGTGTTTATCGATGGCCAATTCCAGCCGAACCCCAAGTTATCGCAACACAATTATATGATTCAAACCGATGGTTCGGTGATATCGCCGCAGGTGTTTGAAGAGATCGGAATCAATATTGGCGATTACTTTTCGGACAATGGGTACGGACAATCGATGCTCAAGATGCAGGATCTCTCCCAACTAGATAGTCTCAATATGGCTTTGTACAGTCTTCAACAACGCAATGGAAATAACGGAAGGCTTTATTATAATATTCCCATGACCAACGAAATGGTGGATAAATTAAAATCGAAACCATTTATATGGAACATCATCAAGGAAAAAGAACAGGTCGGAATGTCGTCCTATTATCCGTTCGGCTATGAAACCGGGTGGACCCGCGATACCTTCGGGCCGCTATGGATCCCTAAAAAAGGGCAAACAGTTACGTTCGATACCGATGTCGACTTTAAAGTCGCTGCTTATCGCCGCTGTATCGAGAACTACGAGGGGAATCAGTTGGAATACCGCGACGGAAAAGTATCTATAAATGGTCAACAGGTCGATTCTTATACCTTTTCCTTGGATTATTACTTTATGATGGGGGATAACCGTCATAATTCGGCCGACTCCCGCGTATGGGGGTTTGTGCCGGAAGATCATATCGTAGGCCGTCCGATTCTCATCTGGCTTTCGTTAGAAAAAGACAAAGGGTGGTTCAATGGGAAGATCCGTTGGAAACGGTTGTTCCGCAGTGCGAAAATACCCGCATGACGGGAACAGGTTCGGCGGGAACCGTTCTTCTCTCTTCATTCTATTTAGCTCCCATTGAATACTACAGCGTGCTGTTTCGTGCGCGGGAGGTCTGGATGGAAGTGCACGATACGTATCGCAAGCAGTCGTACCGGAACCGGTGTGTCATAGCCGGGGCAAACGGCCCAATGGCATTGAGCGTACCCGTCGAAAAGCCTCCTTCGCCGCACACGGCGATGAAAGATATGCGCATTGCCGATCATGGAAATTGGCGGCATCTGCATTGGAATGCCCTTGTATCGGCTTATAATTCCACGCCGTTTTTCGATTATTATCGCGATGATTTCGAGCCGTTCTATCATAAGACATATCCTTTTCTTCATGATTTCAACGAGGAGTTGCGTTTATTGGTGTGCCGTTTGCTCGGTATTCCGGAGCCGGTTGTCTATACGCCGTCGTATATCGACGTTGTTCCGCCCGGATGGGCCGATTATCGCGAGACAATCGATCCGAAGCAGCCTTTGCACTCGGGCGAAACCGGCTTTTTCCCGAAACCTTATTATCAGGTTTTCAAACAAAAACAGGGGTTTCTGGAAAATCTGAGCATCATTGACTTGCTTTTCAATATGGGCAACGAGGCCCGGTTGTATTTAGGATGACAATTAAAGAATTTTGTCACTTATAGATAAATATTGAGCTTATGGCTGAAAAATAATCAACAGTCTCTAATTTTCAGCGTTCCGTATTCATCGATTGATTACGAGTCTATTACTTCTTTTTAAAGATCTCCTATTCTCAAACTCTTTATATCTTTTCTTATGAAAAACACCCCGAAAGTATCAAAATACCATAATTGTGGTATTGATGCGATGTCGATTATCCATTACTTTTGTCAAAATTATTAATGAATTCAAATTAAAGATTGTTATACGATTTTTCTTTGTAAGTTTTTAATAGGTTATAGATTTATATAATAATGAATAAATATTTCTTCCCGATTGCCGGTACAAACAAAAATACAGTTTCGATGATGTGTTGCTGTATGTGTATGTCGATAAGACGAAGTCCTATCGGGTAGGGAAGAATTATATTTACATATAGAGAACTCCACCGATATAGCTTCGGTGGAGTTTTTTGTTTTATAGTGAAAATTTTGAGAGAACGGATCATTTTGATCTTGAAGAACAATGATAAAAAAAGATTTGAACAATATTATTCTAGCGGAAAGAGATTCTTTTGCGATCCTTTTGTTAATAAAGATTAACGGGGGGGGCAAGCCTTATCTTCTTCTCCTAAATTTCCTCTCGAAGGCTGGAGTT
>ENA-UOOM01000470-UOOM01000470.1-fermentation-metagenome-genome-assembly--contig:-NODE-470-length-46401-cov-19.304838_pt1 | contig 46401 bp, 46 predicted proteins | sample MGYA00245781_ERZ724031 | MGnify/ENA primary metagenome ERZ724031 (study PRJEB28704, sample SAMN03018317) | fermentation metagenome | biome: anthropogenic terrestrial biome; feature: soil; material...
CCGTGGGAGAGTAGGTAGCCGCCAAACTTTATTAAAGCCTTCGATAGAAATATCGAAGGCTTTTTTTATTGTCATAAAAAACATTTTAAACTTATAGTACGTTTATAATGCAGTTTATTTGTAAAAATAAAGAAGTATAACCCAAAACCTGAATTATGAAGCGAAACTTATCCGTTGCTATCATTCTGCTATTCCTATTATTTTCCATGTTTTCTTGTGATTATTTCAAGAAAAAACTACAAAAAAATGTCCGTCTAGAAAAACCTATAACAAAAGTTGACAAAACAATTGACACAACTAATTCGTATAACAACCTCTTTTTAGACAGTGTGACTGTTCATTCTTATCTTTTGGCAGATAGCACTTTGAACGAAATTCTGAAAAACAGGATTATCAGTTTTTATAATAGCCGTAACTTTCAGTATGCGTGGTTTTCGAGTGATGGACTGGCTGAACAAACCCGCTCGTTTTGGAATATGCTGATGAATTATCACAATTATTCCAAAGATTCCACGGTGTATGATAAGAAGTTTAGTGCGAAAATGAATCAGCTGTTTCTGGAAGATTCGTTGACCGTTTTGGAATCCGATTCTGTTTATCGAAGAATGGAACTCGATCTAACGCGTTATTTGTATCTATATGCAGAAAACGAATACAAAAATGATTTGAAATTCGATATGAAATCGTTGGAATGGTCTGTTCCGAGAAAAAGAATGACGTTGGAAGCTACACTTGATTCGGCTATTGCACGAAAAGGCCGGTTTGCCAACGAAAATGCTCCGGTAAATACACAGTACGTGAGATTACGCGAAATGCTTCAAAAATACAAAGGAATTCGCGATAACGGCGGATGGGATTCCATAGTTTATAAAAAGGATATTCCTCAAATAGGTTACACGGGAGAAGAAATAAAACAATTGAAAATCCGACTTAAACGAGAAGGTTTTCTGGCAGGTGCTGACAGCACATTTACGAATGTTTACGATTCGACATTTTACAGAATTTTACGGCAAGTTAAAACGGAATACGGGTATATTCCCGATGCTAAAATTACCCGCTTGTTTATACAGGATTTAAATGTGTCCATCGACGAGCGTTTGCAACAAATCCTTGTCAATATGGAACGTATGCGATGGATTCCATCACAAACAAGTGACACTGCACGTTCCATATTGGTGAATATTCCGGAATTTAAGCTTTTCGTGTATGAAAGAGGAAAACCTGCGTGGGATATGGATGTTGTTGTAGGTAAGGAGGCGAGTAGCACCACTATATTTACCGGAAATTTGAATACAATTGTTTTCAGTCCTTATTGGAACGTTCCTCGAAGTATTGTAAAGAACGAAATTCTTCCGGCGATGAAACGAAACCGTAATTATCTTGCCCGCAATAATATGGAAATCGTAAGCAGTGGATCCATTCCTACTATCCGACAACGACCGGGGCCATCAAATTCATTAGGAGGCGTGAAGTTCCTTTTTCCGAACAGTCATAACATTTATTTTCACGATTCTCCAGCGAAATCGCTTTTCAATACCGATAAACGAAGTTACAGCCATGGATGTGTGCGGTTGAAAGAGCCTGTCAAACTGGCTGAATATTTACTGAATGATACAGTGAAATGGAATGCGGAAGCCATTCATGTAGCTATGACTTCAAGAAGTGAAAAGCCTGTGAAATTACAAAAATCGATACCTGTAATGCTGACCTATTTCACAGCTTGGGTAAGAGGTGCGGAAGGAATGAACTTTCGTGAAGACATTTACGGTCACGATGAACGAATGGCGAAAAAGCTATTTATAAATCCTATCACAACTACACGGCACAAAGAAAAGAAATAAGCTGAGATATTCCTTATTTACGCATCATACCTCACTTTATCCAAAATAATGGGTAAGATAGTGAGGTCTATGCCGGCTTCCTGAAGTTCGTCCAAATCTTCGTTGAACAACGATTTGAAGGCATTGAAACTGCCGGCTGATTTTACAGCATTAACATACAAATCAACAGCTTTCTTGGTGTTGGTGAGGCAAAACTCCACGTGTCCGGCGTTCAGGTAATCATGAGCGTTGGGCTGGTTTTCGATAATTTGTGTGTAATATCGTTGTGCAATATCAAATTTTCTCGATAAAAATGCACACCACGCAATTGAACGCCATGCGCGGGTATTATCGGGGCTGAGCAAATCTACCTTAAAGTAATAATTCAACGCTTCAGAATACTCGTCGAGTTCCAAAAAGCAGTGACCGATATTAAGCTGGATGTTAAGGTCATCGGGCTTGAGTTGTTCCAACCGACGATAGTACTGTAATGCACTTTCCGGCTCTTTAAGTAAACGATAACAATTGGCAATGCGACGTAGCACCCACGTGTTGTTTTCATCCATTAAATCTGCTTTCAAATATGCTTCCAGCGCAGCTTTAACATCACCAAGCATTTGTTGGCAAAAACCTATTTTCTGCCAGGTTTCACTTGTCGGATTTCCTTTTTCGGTAAGCAGCAGATAGGTATCGAGTGCCTCGTTGAAATTGTTTTTCTCGAAATAATACAGTGCAATGCGCTCCAGATTCTTTGCTTCTGAAACTATTGGTCTGAACGGCTGAAGTTGATGATAATCGAGTGGAGTAGCAAAAATGTCCACGAAATCGGCTTTGCGTGGATAGAGTTTGAAAAACCGGTATAAATCTTGGATATACTGTTTGCAAATAGTTTCTTCTTTCTGATGTGGATTAAGCACGAGCTCTTCTTCCGCCATTTTTTTCAATTCATCACTCTCAGCACCCAGTTGTGATATCATCATTTTACGATATTGTTCGGGCATAACCATGATACTGAAACAAAAAGAATATTTATCTGAGTTACAGATCATTGATGTGTTGAGCATAGCCGAGAGCAGGCTGTCACTTTCCGATTTGTCTGAAAATAACTGTTGCAGAGAACTATGTTTTTTGTCGAACGGTAGAAACCAGTTGCTCATTTCGTTGAAAAACGGATAATTTTTCAGGTTGGAGAAAGTGGAGTGAAAGACATCTGCCCCGCCCATCTGCATATCAGTAAACTCTTGGAGTTTGTCGGTCAATCCGGCTTCGTCCAGAATCTTTTGCCATTCCGGATTCTTTTCATCTAACCCACTTTCGCCCATCCATTCTTCGAGATTTATTTTCTTTCCGATCATCGGACTCAGTTTCATCATTTCAGGGATGATCTCCTCTGTAAGTTTTTTAGTGATTTTTTCGGTTTCGTGTGCCTGAATAAACTGAATGATAACTGTCATCAGTCTGCGTGCAAAAGTTGCATCATCCGCCATTACCGATAATCTGCCGATGATCTCGGGATAATACTTCCATCGGTTTTTGTATTGTCTGAAAATGGGTACGATACCAACCATTGCCCTCAATGAAATTTCGGAATCAGCGTGGTTACAGGTGTCGAGCAGAAATTCCACTTTTCTTTGATCAAATCGTTGCAAGGTGTTTAGTGTGAGTGCCGAAATCAGCATGCATTTGATTTGAACAGTTATGCCGGTGTTCGCTAGAAACTCATTATAGGAACTAATTTGTTCTGCTTTAACCCGGGATGAAGAGAAAACAGTATAAAATAAATCTTGTACGGTGTGCTCTTGCTCAAGGGTATTTTGTTTGATTCTGACTTGTTTTTCCTCACTTTCAGGCAAAAGATCAATTACCGAGAAAGTATCTGTTTGACGTAAAATAATATCCTGGTATTCAGCTATTGATAGAGTCTGCCGAACGTTTGCCATACGTGCTCTTTCAAAAAAGATGGAAGAGCTGTTACGTATTTGTGATTGTTCCAGTAAATCATCTGTCAGTGAGTAGATATCTTGAACCAGATGATTGTATACCTTTTGTTGTTCAGGATCTTTGTTACCTTCAATAAGGTAATGGATCATGTACTTGTAGTTGGTTTCGAGCTGAGATATTCTTTCCGTTGCCGTCCAGTTCTGCTGATTTGCAGCCCATTGTTTTAAATTATCGAGAGCATCTTTTAATTGATTGTTTTCGATAAAAGCCAATATTTTAAAATATATTTTTATTTCTTCACTCAAGTTCATTACAGCATCTGTTTATTATCTTTAATAATTAAGACCGAAGGAAGATGATGAGTCCACGAAAGCGCCGAACTAATAAGCTTTTCCCAGCCATTGAGCCCGATGATCATTAGGTCTTGACGTTCGATGAAACTTAACTCAATTTTTTTGTTATTGTCCCACAACTTAACTCGTCCATCGGTCTTTTTTGTGACGAACTGAAAAAGTTTTTGAAATTTTTGTCCGGTTTCCATAAGTCCGATTGCATCCCATACTGTTACAGATACGTCCGGATTTTTTGCCATTTGATAAAAATAAGGGAACGAAAACGCATCTTCTTTACTGAGAATAGGTACGAAAAGATTATTAGTATCTGAATAATTGTTCTCGACGAATATTCCGGTTGAAAGTTTATTTCTTGTCAGCAAAGAAGATACATTATTTAGTGAAGTTGTTGTTTTTTCTCCCAACACTTGATAATAATTGAGTTCATTTTGTACTGTTTCATCTTTTAATTGGAGATATTTTTTCCAAAGTGACGAATTAAAAACTGAACTTCCTATTCCCATCAAAACAAGATTACAATTGTATTCTTCTGCCGTTTGTAAAATGTCATCAACGTAGTTTTCCGACTGCTTTACAAATGTGCGGATTGATAGCTTGTTAGCTTCGCTCAATTGAATAATATCTGAAAATAATTCCGATTTGTAAACATTTTCGTCCTGAATTTGCTGCGCTTGCTCCGCATCAATCAAGTTTAACAACGTAATGGAAGATTTGTCGGGCCTAAACTTAACCATTTTGTTAATGAGCGCTCCCAGTGCCTTCCCTGTTTTTACTTTTGAGAAGCAAATAAGGGCATTTACGGGCTTTTTTAATTCATTTTCGCCTTCGATTCGTTTTAATAGTATATCTACAAATTCCATACCAAAGAGATTTTTAGGTTTTTAGATTTTAGACATCGTAGAGACGCACAGCCGTGTGTCTCTACTCAAATAATCGACATTGACACCTGAGAATAAATGTCCTCAATATCTTCTTTTCTGATCTTTTTAAAATCTTCTTCTCGTGCTGTAATAATAAGTCCTGCCATATCGATTGCTCCCGGACTGATAAGTAGTTGTCGTTTACCTTCTTCGAAGAATTGTTTAGGTCTATGCGCTTTACGTGGAAAAATATGCAACACGTAATTATCATCTTCCATAAATGCGATAATATTCATCATTGGCTCTTCTTCATCGGGTTGACGGCTGTGCAGATATTGATAAACATCTTCGAAACGTTCCTCAACTTCACGTTTCGAGGAGTTCTCGATAATCAGGCAAGAACGCAGTTCATTTTCTCCCGTCATCAGGATTGGCGACTTTAATCCTGCCTGCAAGTGAAAGTGATCGGGAGCCGATGCTCCACATTTCGGTCCGTTGTATAGAATAACATAATCGGACAGAAGTTCTGCAAGCGTAAGCATATCGTTCAATTTCCTGCGGATTCGTTGTGGAACATGTGAATGCAGTGCAACGGTTAAGTGATTGTGTAATATCGGATAAGGGTTGATTAAAATAATATATTTATCGAGAAACGGTAATCCTGACTGAACCTTTGGCCGATTTTCTGCACACAAAAAACATGGGCGGTTTTCAATGTTACCCTTATCAACCTTTGCTGATGCCGATATAATTCGGGCCGGATTAAATTGAACGTTAACTTGTATATCGTTTCCCCAATTGAATTCTTTTGTTTGAATGTTATTGAGTTGATCAATTGACATTTTTAGATGGTCCCAATCTCTTAGTTGCTCAATAAAGAGCTGATTTATTCTTTGTTGGAGTTGCATATCGCGATCATTTGTGAAGCAAAGATAAAGATTATTTAAGAACGTAGTACTGTAATGACGATAAAAACGGCTAATAAAAAAGACGGTGCGTGCACCGTCTCTACTCTGTATTGCTATTTAATAAAACACGCAATTGTAAATGTTCTTATATCCTTCCTCCTCCTTTTTTTCTGGCATAGTCAAAAGTTGGAGCAATATTAAAGTATAGTTTCTCTACTCCAAATCGATTTGGGGCAAGAGATAACGAATTGCAATTGCAATTTCTTTCTATTTTATCCTGGCCTCCGAATCTAAAACCTAGAAAACTTAAAATATCATACTCGTGTGCCACTTTTATAACGTAATAAGGTGTTGATTTTTCTATCCCATCTCCTGAACTAACAATAGCTTGCTGTACAATATTCCTTTTTCGGGCAGTTTTTTTATATGCTTCAGCATTATTTTTTTGAGCATAAACCAACAGTTTTGCGTTTAATGCACGTAGATTAAATGGATCTTCAGTCAACAGAGCATCTGCATATTCCAATATATCGTCATAATCCCTGTCGGAGAAATACTGTTTGTTTAAAACACCTGCCATTTTAGTGTTGTATTGCGATGTATCCACCGGATTGTATGCCGGTTGAAAAATATAGCCAAAATATAAGTGACGCTGTTCGTCAACTGTCATAGTGGAGTCACCCAGTTCGTATCGCTCCATTAAATCGGAGTAATTGAAATTGGATGAGCTGTTTTTTATGTTTCGTTCAATTAATTTATAATCGGGTGCAGTTGGACCGTCATATTGTGCGAAAAGAGTCACGCTGCAAACTGCAAGTACAGTGATGATAGCTAATTTTTTCATTTTTCGATTATTTTGATTAATACTCTGCGACAAATGTATTTTCTATTTTCGATTTTAACAAATTAGTTTTACTAAGAAAGCTTAATGGCAAAGAATGGGTTTGGATGTTTTACCCTATGTTCCTTGCTTTACGCCCCACGCTCTATTGTTTCCCTGAAACGGCGACACTCTTATCGATTTTGGTAATTAATCCTTGCAACACGCTCCCGGGACCGAGTTCAATGAATTCCACAGCACCGTCGGCGATCATTTGCTTAACCGACTGTGTCCATTTGACCGGAGAAGTAAGCTGTGCAACAAGATTTTTCTTAATAATATCAGGATCGGTTTCACCTATGGTGGAAACATTCTGATATACCGGGCAAATTGGGGTGGAGATAGCTGTGGCTTTAATAGCTTCGGAAAGTTCAACCCGTGCAGGTTCCATCAGCGGAGAGTGAAATGCACCGCCTACCTTTAACGGAAGTGCCCTTTTAGCACCGGCTTCTTTCATCTTTTCGCAAGCGATTTCGATACCCCTTATCGATCCGGAGATAACAATTTGCCCCGGACAGTTATAATTAGCAGGTACAACCACATCGTCGATAGCTGTACAAATTTCTTCCACCTTTTCATCAGGGAGCGCTATAATAGCAGCCATAGTCGAGGGATTTAGCTCGCATGCTTTCTGCATGGCCAAGGCACGCTTATAAACCAGTTTTAAACCGTCCTCAAAAGATATTGCTCCGGCAGCAACTAATGCTGAAAACTCTCCCAAGGAATGCCCTGCAGTCATATCGGGCTTAAAGTCGTCTCCCAGAGTCTTAGCGAGAATTACGGAGTGGAGAAAGATAGCCGGCTGTGTGACTTTTGTTTGTCGAAGGTCTTCATCTGTTCCCTCGAACATTAAATCGGTAATTCTAAAGCCCAGGATATCGTTAGCTTTCTCGAATAACTCTTTCGCCAAAGGCGATATTTCATATAAATCTTTTCCCATGCCCACAAACTGTGCACCTTGCCCGGGAAATACGTATGATTTTTTCATAAAATATTATTTGTTTTACTTGCTTTAAATCAGTTTCTTATGCAATATAAACCTAATGGTTCAATTGTTAATTTTCAAATAAATAAACGTTCCTGAATAAGGAATTGTTCGAAGCCGCAAAGATACAAAACAATTTTAAGAAAGCAGTAGGATGAAAATCCCAACATATAATAAAAAAAAAGACAAAATTTTGATTGTAAAATGTAGAAAATGTTTATTTTTACATCATCTAATCAATTGAATATTAAATCGCTTATCGTGGATAATTTCTAAAAATTACAAGCGATAAAACATATACTAATTTTTATTTTAACGGACATTCAAGGATTTAACGAATGGTTTTTTTATGAAACATTCTTTGATATTCTTTTTGATATTTTTTTTCTGTTTACCGGCAAAATCGCAGCAAGCAAACATTAAGTCCATGGTGAGAGCCTGGAAGATATCTAATGTCTATCAGTCGCAATCGTGCCAGGTCTTTTACGATTCGTTAAATGTAAAAAAGGATACTGTTCAATTTCTGAATACGGTTGATGAATTAAAAAACTACTTGAACGGGCACTATAACAGACGAGTTGAAGTCCGTAATATCATGTATGAAGTTTTGGGTTACTGGATGTTCCAACTAAAACCACTTTCTGAAAGAGCTGAATTAATTCTTAATGCTATTAAATTGGCATATCCATTGAAGGATGAGCAGCTTAATGCCGAGCTATATGCTCTTTATGCCGATAATTCGCTTACCTATTACGATTATATTTTGTATAATATGAAAGCCCTCGAAATTCAAAAAAAGATTGGATTCGAGCACTTTAGGTTTGTTCAGAATCGATTTTTCGGTATTAGTGATGCGCTTTTTAAAACTGGAGATTATGGAAATAGTGTCTATTATGGCAAGGAGTATCTAAAGCACAAAGAAACCGATACTCTGTACTGGAATCCGCACGTTTATATATTGCAGCTTGATATACTAGGCTCAGGATATAAGAGAATGCAGAAATACGACAGTTGTTACTACTACTATAATTTACTTTTAGACAGTATTCCACGTATGCTGAAAAATCAAGATGATTATACAAGGCGTATCTGGACGGGTATTGCAAAAGGAAATATGGGCGAAGCACTTTTGACCCGAAATGAATTTGAGAAGGCTAAGCCGTTGATAGAAGAGTACCTCGAGATCAGTGTTGTTGCAAATGATTCGCTCAATATGGCAATGGCTTCAAATGCTGCCGGAAAATTATATTTCGCTTTAGAAGAATATCTTTTAGCTAAACAGTATTGGCGGAATGCATGGAGGATAAGTGAAAGTACAAATTCCACCTGGCAAATAATTGATGCTTCTGAAGGGCTATCAAAGGTGTATAATAATATAGGGATGACTGACAGCGCTTTATTTTTTTACGTTAACTATCATTTTTATTCGAAATTTCAAGCCGACAAAATGAAGGATATGGCGTTAAAATCTTTAAACGAAAAAATTGTATTCGATAATTTACAAGTTTCCCTTAAGCAGACCGAAACACGATTGGCCCGTGCACAATTGTTCAGGAATGTCATTATTGCCCTGATTATCCTAATTGCTGTTATCCTGCTATTGTTGATGAAAAGACAAAAACGAAAACGTGAAGCTGAAATAATAGAGATTGATTTTGCTAAATATCAATTAGAGTGTTTTAGACAGAATATTCAGGAAAAGGACAATCAGATACAGACTTTGTATGATAAGTTGAGCCTTGAAAAAACGGGCAGAAAAGAAATCCCGGAGAATTTACTTCAACACACGTTGATAACGAATGAACAGTGGGAGGAATTCAGAATTGAAATCGATAAAGTTTACCCGTTGTTTTTTACCAAACTAAACCAAAAACTAAAACATACAACTCCCGCAGCCGAAAGGCTCGCTTCACTGATCTTGCTTGCCTTCAATGAGAACCAGATTGCCCTTACATTGGGAATAAGCAAAGAGAGCGTATTACGCAGTAAAAGACGTCTTCGCTCTGCTTTGGGAATTTCGTCCGGAGACTCACTCACAGAATATTTAACCGGTCTGGCACAAGAAGTATGATGATATTTTATTATTGGCTGCATATTAAAACAGGCGCCGCACGGTCTTACGTTCCTACGGTTATTTATCCTGTTCGCGGATTTCCACACGGCGGATTTTCCCGCTGATGGTTTTCGGCAGTTCGTTTACGAATTCTATGATGCGGGGGTATTTGTAGGGTGCGGTAACGTTTTTCACGTGTTCCTGAATATCGTGTGCCAGTTCGTCGCCGGCTTTGTCCTTGTATTGTGGCGACAGAACGATAGTGGCTTTGATGACCTGCCCGCGGATTTCGTCGGGTACGCCGGTTATGGCGCATTCTACAACAGCAGGATGTGTCATTACAGCGCTTTCCACTTCAAACGGGCCGATGCGGTAACCGGAGCTTTTTATGATATCGTCAGTCCGTCCCACAAACCAGTAATAGCCGTCTTCATCGCGCCAGGCCATATCGCCGGTACGGTAGAGATTATCAGCATACACGCTTCGTGTTAGTGCTTCGTCACGGTAATAACCCATAAAAAGGGCAAGCGGATGTTCTTCGTTGGTATAGAACACAATTTCGCCCTGCTCACCATCTTCTGCCGAACGGTCGTCGTAGGTGAGCAAATCCATTTTATAAAGTGGGTTAGGAACTCCCATCGATCCTGGTTTCGGTTCCATCCATGGGAAAGTAATGATGGTAGGAGCAGTTTCGGTCTGACCGAATGCTTCCATCATTTTTATGCCGGTTTGTTTATAGAATGTTTCGAAAACCGAAGGATTCAATGCTTCTCCGGCAGTGGTACAGTATTCAAGTGCCGATAAATCGTATTTACTCAGCTCTTCACGGATGAGAAATCTAAAGATAGTTGGCGGAGCGCAGAACGATGTTACCTTGTATTTCGAGATCATCGCGAGTACATCGGCAGGAATAAACCGCCCTTCGAAATCGTACACGAAGACACATGCACCCACAATCCATTGTCCATACAACTTTCCCCATACGGCTTTTGCCCAGCCTGTATCGGCTAAAGTGAGGTGAACACTGTTTTCGTGCAAATTGTGCCAGAATTTAGCCGTTGTGATATGGCCGAGCGGGTAGGTGAAATCGTGGATAACCATTTTAGGTTGTCCTGTGGTCCCCGAAGTGAAATAGAGAATCATAATATCCTCATTTTTCGTTTTTTCTACCGGGCGAACAAATTTGGAAGTATTTTCCACACCTTTGCGAAAATCTATCCACCCTTCGGGAATATCATTTCCAATCATGATCCGGTATTTAACCGATGGAGATTTGGGCATTGCCTCGTTCACATGTTTGATCAGATTATCGTCTTGCGAGGTGATAATGGCTTTGATGGTTGCGGCATTGGCACGATAAACAATATCTTTGTCGGTAAGCAGGTGAGTGGCAGGGATTGCAATTGCACCTATTTTGTGCAGCGCCAGAATAACATACCAAAATTCGATATTTCTTTTAAGGATCAGCATCACCATATCTCCTTTTTCTATTCCTATAGAAAGAAGAAAAGAGGCGGTTTTATCTGATAATTCTTTTAATTGCGCGAAATTGAGATCATAGTGTTCGTTTTTGTCGTTTGTCCAGCACAACGCTCGTTTATCGGGATGCGTTTTTGCCCATTCGTCTACCACATCGTAGGCGAAATTAAAATTTTCTGGGACGTTGATCCTGTAATTGTCCACAAAATCTTGATGCGATGTGAACGATGTTTGTTTTAAAAATCTTTCTAACATAAAATAACCTAAATAATTTGGCTTCGCCGTTATTTGCTCACGTTGTTCGCGTAATTCGCTACGCGTTATTTAGTATCATTTGCGTTGCTGAATAGTTCAACAACACGACGAATATCTATCGAATAACTACTGAATTGAAAATCGCCCTTAGACAATTACAATTGAATAACCTTTTACGGTTCAATCACTACCGCCAGGAACTTTACCGCTTTGTTGTTCAGCGCCTTCATTCCGTGAGGAAGCGAAGAATCGAAATAGATACTGTCGCCTTCGTTCAGTGTGATATTTTTGCCGTTGTGATGGAAAAGCAGACTACCTTCCAGCACAAGGTTGAATTCCTGTCCCGGGTGAATATTGAGGAAGAAATCGGTATCCATTGCCTTTGGTTCGGCTGTTACGATAAACACCTCGGCGGTATTGTGGGTGAAACCCGCGGTGAGCGACTGGTATTTATATGCGGCAACCCGCTCAACGGTCTGCCCCTGATCTTTTCGGGTAACGAAGTACGAAGTCATCCTCGGCTCTGTTCCGAACATCAGCGTTGCTAGGTCCACGTTAAATTCCTTTTCGATGCGCTTGAGCAGCGAAATGGAAATGTCGTTTTTCCCTTCTTCGTAACCGAGGTAGGTGTCCGTTTCCAGCTCCAGTCGTTGAGCCATTTCATCGGGTGTGAAATCGACGGCATCGCGCAATCCTTTTATCCGTTCTCCAATTGCTTTTATATCGGTAGTCATAACTTTTTGATGTTAAATATGAACAAAGTTAATCAAATTTTCAGCAAAACAGCTTATCAAATAAACAAATATAAGCTGATGGCCATAATTACCATTCCGGTAACAAGGCCGATGATGGAAAGGTGATGTTTTCCGTATTTTTCTGCGCTGGGAAGTAGTTCGTCTAATGATATAAATATCATAATTCCCGAAATTATGGCCAGAATAAGCGCATCGAGTACGGGATTCCAGAACTTAATAAGGAATAAGTATGCGATAATGGCACCTATAGGCTCGGCTAAACCTGATGAAAACGACAACCAAAAGGCCTTTTTTCTGCTTCCTGTGGCGTGATAAATAGGCACTGCAACAGCAATCCCTTCGGGAATATTGTGGATAGCAATGGCTACTGTGATGGGGATGGCCACTTCCAGTGAGTTAATCGCTGTCATAAACGTTGCAATCCCTTCGGGAAAGTTGTGAATACCAATGGTTAAGGCTGTAATTATTCCGGTATGTTTTAATCGGATGTTTTTGCGTTTCATATCTTCCACACCTTGCATTTCGTGGGGATTACTTGATTTGGGAATTAAAAAGTCGATAAGTGCAATAAACGCAACTCCGCCAAAAAATGCCAGCAACATGTACAAGTGTGCCGTTTTTTCGCCGAATGATTCCGACAACATTTCCAGTGACTTTGGCAGCATTTCCATAAATGAAACGTAGATCATCACCCCTGCCGACAACCCTAAAGCGAAGCTTAAGAAATTAGTGTTAGTCCTCTTGGCTAACAGGGCAATAAGGCTTCCTATCCCCGTAGAAAGTCCGGCGAAGAGCGTTAGGAGAAATGCTGTTAAAACTATTTGGTTATCCATACGAATTACGGGTTTCGAATTACGAGTTTCTTGTTATGGGAGTAATTGATAATTCAAAATTAATAATTATCCGATAATCTGTTTCATAATTTCTTTATGAATCATACCGTTGGATGCTACCAGTTCTTTATTGAAAATATAATCGTTACTGCCCGAGAAATCGGTGCTTTTGCCTCCCGCACATTTCAGAATGAAAGTACCGGCTGCTACATCCCAAGGTGATAAACCGGAATGGAAATAAGCATCACTTCGTCCGCAGGCCACATAACAAATTTCTGCGGCAGCTGAACCTTTGATACGGAAACTGCATTTGCGGAATTGTTCAATAGCGTTTCTTAGGATTTTCTCTCCGCGTTGATCGAGTGAGTAGGGGATCCCGAATCCGATATATCCATTAGTAAGTGTATTATGGGTACTAACTTTTATCGGATTACCGTTAAGCGTAGCTTTTCCTTTTTCTGTAGCGGAATACATTTCATCGACAATGGGATCATAAACTACACCTAGAATTATTTCTTTGTCTTTCATCAACGCGATGCTTACCGTAAATGGCGTATCACCGTGGATATAATTAGTGGTGCCGTCAAGAGGATCGATAATCCATGTATATTTGCCTTCGGCATATGAAACGGTACCTTCTTCTGTGAGAAAAGTAGCATCGGAAATTAATTTCCCCAATTTCTCCACCAATATTTTTTCGGCTTCCATATCGATATGAGTTACGAAATTTCGGGTACCTTTCAGCTCGATATCCGATTGACGAAGTTTCGCCTGCTCCTCTTTCAGAAATTCTCCTACGGAGCGTGCAATTTTCTCAACTTCGATGCAAATTATATTTAAATTCATATTTTTATCTTTTTGGTTGCTTGTATTTTCCGAATGCTTGATGTTGAATGAATAATGTCCAACACTTCAATACGTTCACCCGTAATTCGGTAAATAATCAAATGGGCATCGAGGATAATGTTTCGATAAGTACGTTTTTTTGTTGCGAGATGGCGGCATTCGGGATAAACATTATAATACGAAGAAAGGGTCTCAAGCGACTGTTTGATTTGCTGAACGTACTTTTCTGCCTGAAAATAGCCAAACGTTTCTAGTCCGAAAGCGTAAATATCTTTTCGATGTTCCTTGAAAGATTCACTAACTATAACCGACCTTTCAGGTATTGTTCCTTCCATTCTTCGAATTCTTTGTTTGCTTCTTCTAACGGAGTGAATTTTCCCTTTTCAATTTTGTGAAAATGCTCCCACCATTCTTCCTGCGTTCCGTGAAACGGTTTATTGGGATTCCATTTATCCACAGTTGGAATAGCTTTGTAAGTAGTTTCCGGCTCGTTTACCTCTAAATCCCCTGAAGGAGACTTTTTGCACTTTGAATATTTTTTGTCACTCATATTTTTTGTTTTTTGTCGTTGATAATTAATAAGCACTTAAAACCATGGAGATTCAGGGTAAGACTTATTTATCGCTGTACATCGAATCCCACCAACGCGAATCGCCTTTCAACCATTTCGCAAACCACGCGTAAATGGCATTGTTCCACGCAATACGTTTGTCGTAATCTATAATAGTGTGATTTTCACCTTCCACCTGAATAAATTCTACTGGTTTATTGAGTAACTTCAATGCCGTGTACATTTGAATACTTTCGCCAACGGGAACATTTGTATCTGCAGAGCCGTGCAGCAGCAAAAGTGGCGTTTTAATTTTATCGGCATGAAAGAGCGGACTCTGTTCGGTATAAAGTTTTGGATTGTTCCACGGATAACTGCCTGCGCTTGCTCCGGAACTGTAAGAATATCCCCAGTAACCTTCGCCCCAGTAACTGGTGATATTACTAATACCTGCATGCGATACCGATGCGGCGAACATATCGGTTTTCGTAATCAGGTATTGCGTCATAAATCCACCGTATGATGCACCTATATTTCCGATTTTCGTACCATCGACAAACGAGTGTGCAGCAACAAATTTCTGTACACCTTCAATTATTTCTTCTGCTGTTTGTTCTCCCCACGCGTTTACGTGACGTGCCGAAAATTCCTGTCCGAATCCGGTTGTTCCACTTGGTTGTAACGTGTAAACAACATAGTCCTGAGCGGCATAAACGTGCAACGGATACCTGCTATCGAATACGCGGGTTGTTGGATTTGTACCGCCGTAATAGTAAACAATGAGCGGATACTTCTTGTTTGGATTGAAATTGGGAGGTAAGTAATACCTGCCTTTAATTTCGTCCCCGAATGAACTCTTGAAACTCCAGTCTTTCACTTCGCTTAACTGGAGTGTGTTAAGTTGTTCGGCAAAAGGATCGGAAATGAGCGTGGATTCGTTTGTTTTTAGGTTGAACAGATAACTTCTCATGGAATTGGAAACACTTTCACCGGTGTAGGTTGCCCAAAGTCCGTTTCCGGAAACCTTAAATGAGCTGATAACATCTTCTTTCAATGGAAGTTTATCGAATTTTTTGGTTTTGGGCGAATATCGGTAAACATTTTCACGATCTCCTTCTTCCACGCGATAATAGATGAAATTATCCATCGGATTCCAATTTTGAGCGTTGATGGTACGATCGAAATTTTTTGTTACGGGGTCAACTCGTCTTGTTGCCAAATCCATAATGAACGATTGCGTGTCGTAGCTGTTGGCTATTTGTCCTTCTTTGATATTCAGTCCTATACCATTGAAAGCTTCAGGTGCGCCGTGGATGAGTAGTTGTTTATTATCGGGAGAGAATTGCGCCGAGTAGGTGAAGATTTGATCTTTCCAGATAGTATCGATGGCCATTGTTTGCAGATTCAGCATATAAAGGTTTTTCTTACTGAACGGCCGTTGCGACAAATCTTCGTCAGTAGTCGAAAAAAGCAGATAGTTGACATCGCCGGTAATATCGTTTAACGAGGCAGTTGTTCGTCCATAAGTGAGTTGCTGGGTGAGTCCTGTATCGAAAAAGTACCGATAAAGAAAATGCCTGTCGCGATAATTCGATTGACGGTCATCGATTCCGATAAGCCTTCGTAAGCCGCTTGGTGTGCTAACATACATGGTCTCTCTGGATGAATAAAACATCGATTTTTCATCGGGAGCAATACGGAAACTTTCTCTCGGTAGATTTTGAGCGATAATCTTTGTTTCTGATTTCAATGGGTCGAGTATGTACATATCCCTTCCATCGTTCCCGTCTGCCACGTAATACAAAACATCAGATTTTGGCATCCAGTTTAGTTGTGAACGGTTGGTAACTTCAGATAAAATAACCTTTTTTTGTCGTGTATCGTATATTTGGGTGTAATACCGGTTATCTCCGCCTTTGAAGGTTTCCCGGAAACTAAGTAAAATAAATCGTCCGCTTGGGGAAATGGAAGAATCGGTTACACGTTTACCCTCGAGAATATCGTTGATGGAAATACGGCGCTTATTAACATTGTTGAATGTGTAGTTCAGCAGCGAGTCTTCCTTCTCCGATTTTAGTTCAATTTTAACAGCCGGATTTATTTTATTTTCTGCCGATGCCAATAGTTTGATGATAACGCGTGCGTTGTTTGTAAAACCGTTTAGATTGGTATCTACCGATCCGGAATGATGTAAGCTATCGTTCACCTGTGTTTTGGTTGCCCGTTTTACATCGTTTACGTAAAGCTCGAGCGGATTAGGAGATGTAACAGTTAATTTTCCCTTGCCATAGCGGTCACCGGTAACAAAGAATGAAAGCAATTGAAATGTGTATCCGTTTTCCGGTTTAGGAAGATGGAAATATCCTGATGTGTCGGGTTTCAGTTCAGTGATAAACCGCTCCTGATCGGGAAACGAGATGGAGTAGGAAAGTAATGATTCATCTGAGAATTTTGTGTCTTTTAGGTTGACGCTGTCCAGTACAACCGGTTTTTGTACGGTTATTGGCGCAAAAGAATAGATTTTGTTGGGTGTGAATTTTTGTTGTGCCGAAAGCGGCAATAGAGCAATGAGTGTGATAAGAAGAAAGTTGTATTTCATATTTTATTTACTTTGTTGCGGGTTATGAGGTGCGAGTTATGGGTTAGTCCAAACGAAACAATTCGGAAAACTCTCTTTAAGCTCTTGTTTTGATTCAAAAAAACCATAAACCGACGAGCCGGAACCCGACATTGATGCGTAAATCGCACCTAACTCGTATAATTGTTCTTTTATTCTACAAATTTCGGGATATTTTTTGAAAACCGAAGGTTCAAAATCGTTTTTCATTAACTCTTTCCACTTGGAAACAGGCTTTTTGACGATCTCTTTCAACGAAATTTCCGATTGTTTAGGCGAAACCATTGCGTAAGCATCTTTGGTTGGAACGGAAATATCGGGTTTTACCAATACGAAGAAGTAGTTGCTTAAATCCAGTTCAATTTCTTCTAACATGTTGCCGATACCTGTAGCAAAAGCTGGTCTGTTTTTGATGAAAAAAGTACAGTCGGCTCCAATCTTTGCCGCTTTGTTTTCTAATTGCGAAACAGTATAACCCAAAGAAAACGTATCATTCAACAACTTCAGCATAAAAGCCGCATCCGATGAGCCACCGCCTAATCCCGCTCCGAAAGGAATTTTCTTTAACAAATGGACATCGATTGGTGGTATTTCTTTTTCTTCCGAAATAAGTTTCAACGCCTTAATAACCAAATTATCGTCCGCATTTCCCTGAATTTCAATTCCGGTTTGGAAAAAACGGTAACTTTCTTTACAGTCAGACGGAATAATCTCCAGCGCATCTTTTAATCCGATAGGATAAAAAATGGTTTCGAGGTTGTGATAACCATCAGGTCGTTTGGAAATGATGTTAAGTCCTAAATTTATCTTTGCGTTGGGGAAGCAGATCATAGAAAGAAATTTATAAGTACAAAGATAAGAAAGTTTGGAAAAACCTGCTATTTATTGTTGTAGTGACCGAATGCAGAAATAACGGTTACAGTCACAATTTCTTCTTCAATAGTATAGATAAGTCGATGAGTAGAATCTATACGTCGCGACCAAAAACCTGCATAATCGTATTTTAATTGTTCCGGTTTGCCCGTTCCGGTTTTTGGATGTATCATTAATTCCTGCAACAGGCGATCAATCTTTTCAACGATCGCTTTCCCTTTTGTCTTTTTCAGGTAAGAGATATCCTGGCGTGCTCTTTCCTTGATGATTATTTTATACATTACAACTTATCCAAAAAGTGATGTATATCTTCTTTCGAAGAAAGGGTTGCAGCGTCTTTTTCTTTTCTGTACGATTCTATTCTCTCAGCAACCATTTGTAGATTTTCGGGATTTTCGAAATAAGAATCGTCACTTGGGCTTGGATTTTCAGATATTTTATCGCTAACGATTAATTCGATGACTTTTTTTCCGCGTTTTACTATAACGCGCTCACTTTCTGCCAAATCAAAATATCTTTTTTGATTTTTTCTTAGTTCGGAAGGAGAAATTATTATCATATTTGTACTTTATTTTGTACAAATATATGTATTAATTTTGATGCGTCAAAATTTTTTGTTGTTGGATAATCAAGTTCTATTTGTTACTATTTCTGTATCTCCACGGACTTTCGGCATCGGGTTGGCTCCAGAGTCCTAGTTTGTTGGTTTCAGCGGCTAATTCAAGTTGTTCATAATGATCGTAATCGAGTGAAGAATCGAAACGACGATAGTGCCATGCAAGTCCGTTTTTTAGCATTTCAGCGCCTACGTCAAAATTGTCGGAAATGAATACCTTTACGATTTCACGGTCATATTTGTCGAGAGGTTCAATGACAACGATGCCTACTTCTTTCCGATAAATCAATCCGGATAAAAACTTACGAGCTTCGTTGCTGAACGGCTGAGACATTTCGGGTGCATCAATTCCATAAATCCGATACCGGATTTCCTGATTGTCTTTTGTTAATCCGGTGAATGAATCACCGTCTGAAATTCCAATAACCTGTACGGTGTAATCGAATTTGTCGTTTAATTGAAAATCCTGAAAAGTTAATTTCTTTGTGAGGAAAAGAATTCCCATTACCCCCAACAAAAATACCAAAATAAGGGTATATTTTCTTGATTTTAACTTCCTTGCAATCATGTCTGGGTATTTTTGTTAGTGCTTGTTACTCAGCTTCTTCCCTGACTTCCACCATCAGATGATATAAATCGGCAAGATGAGTGAAATCATCCGCGATCAGGTGTGCGAGCGCATCGCTGTAAATTCTTTCATCCGAAACAGGGAATGTTTTCATTACATAAACCGCTTTTCGGTTCATCCACGGCTGAAAAAAATCGGGAAGGATATTAGGAATAGATTTTTTATAGCTTTCACCTTCAACTGAGTACCCGCGATCAATAACACTTTTCTGCACCATTTCCCGAAAAGCATTGGGCTCAGTTTCGATCTTATCCCGAAAAATATCCATCACTTTGCGCTTGGGCGCAAATAATCCCATTCCAAGCATGCAATGCTCTGTGTTGAGTTCCATAAAATAACCCGGAAAATTTTCCCACGATGTGCCGACGCGCTGAAAACTCATCCACAGACACGTGTTGTACGGGTCTTTGTTTTTCGAGAAACGGACATCGCGATAAATTCTCGACAAAACTTTGTGAGGACGGAATTCGAACAGTGGATCGATGTTGTGCATCGCGGGCGAAAGTGTGTTCACTAATGCCCGAAACGGTTGCAGCAATTCAATTTCATAAAGTTCACGATGATCTTCGAACCACTGACGAAAGTTATTCTCTTTAAGATCGTTTAAAAACTGAATGGTTTCGGGCGTGAAACCCGAAAACGGTAATACAGTTTTCATTATTTGACAATATTGTATGAGTCAGCGGCGATATGGTAAAATGACAAATATTCTTTTCCTTCTGAAGCTTTACGTTCAGCAATCTGCGTACGGAATTGGTTTACTCGGTCTAACTCTGAACTTCCAACTGCCACACCTTCAGCTTTTTGTTCGGTTTCACAACCTTCGCCGCCTTCACCGTGGGTTACGTTTGTGCCTTCGGCAATTTCTTTCTCCATTTGCTGCAGATCGGCTTCGGTGATTCTGTCTTCGACTAATATACCTTTCAGCACTACTTTGTTGTCCACGCACTCTTCGTTGAATTTTCCCAGTGTACTGTTCGATTCGGCGCGGATGCTCTGAGCATCGGTACTGCCTTGTAAAAAGAGTTTCATGCCACTTTTTTGACACACGTGTGTGGCAAGTCCTTCAACAGTGATGGATTGCCCGACATATTCTTCGGGGCTTGATAAAATGTTGTCAACGGTTAACGGTCCTTTTTGCGAATTTCCGGTACATGCTGATAGCACTATAAGTGAGAAAATGACAGTAATAGTTGTAAATAAGGTTTTCATTTTAATATTTAATGAGTCATTAATAATTTAAGAGTTCAAAGATATTGTTTTTTCAGAAGATATGAAAAGGAAAAATAAGAAATTCCTATTTAAAAGGTGTATCTTCATATCTTTTTAAATACGAATATGTTGCTAAATTGTTACACGTTGGCAAATATCGAAATTTCATCGGAAATTATCTCTTATTCGTCGGGAAAAATAACCCTGTTCATCGATTTTATGTTGTAAGATGCATTGGTTTGTCTGTATCTTTGTGTAATAAAGATTTAAAAATAAATTTTATGGAAAATAATGAACAAAACATGAATTTCTCTGATAGATCCAAAGGTGGTATTTTCGGATTTCTGTTGATTTTGGTCGGGACGTTGTTTCTTGCTTTTAATCGTGGCTGGCTTGATCCGGACTTACGTTACATCGTATTTTCATGGCCAATGGTATTCGTCGTTTTTGCCTTTTTCGCTTTGGCTAAAAGAGAATATTGGGGCATACTTTTCTGGCTGGCACTGGCAGCTTTTTTCTTGCTGCCACGTATAGCTGTTTTGTATCCGGATGCTCTGCCGGGGATTAACAAGGATTTTGCACATAATTTTTGGCCGGTTTTGCTTATACTTGTAGGGGTTGGGGTTATACTCAAAATTTCTTTCAGACGGCGTATAGGTTGTTGTGGGCTTGACCGTGAGCAATTTAATATGAACAAAATTGAAGGTACTGATGGTGTTTATGTCAGAAAAGTTGTTTTTGGCGGTAACGAAGATATTTTTTTGGAGCCTGTATTTCGTGGAGGAAAAATTGAGGTGGTTTTTGGTGGAGTTGAACTCGATTTGCGCCGATCAACTTTACCGGAAGGAGATACGCATCTTCAAATTGAAGCCGTTTTTGGCGGTGTAACACTTTATTTGCCGGATGATTGGGTAGTTGTGCCAAAAATTGATGCTGTTTTAGGTGGCGTTGAAAATAAACGATTTTCGAAAACGGTATCTGCCGATAACTCAAGCAGATTATTAATAACGGGCGAAGTTGTGTTTGGCGGTTGTGAAATTCGCTAATTCCTTTTCAAACTAAATTGTACAACTATTTCCAACACATTATTATACGTTGAAAATGAATATATTTCTTCCAACTAATATTTTGCGCTTACTGATAATGACTGTCTTGTGCATTGTTTATGCGTTGTTTCAGGCATTTGCATTTAGTTGGCTTGTTTCATTTTCCTATCTGACTTTGTTTTTTGATGCTTTCTTCAATGCAATTTTTGTTGTGCTATCAAGTGTTTTTTTAAATAAAGCGATACGTTTCGGAAATTACGTTGCTCTTGGATTTTTCCAGCGTCTGATTAATTATACTGCATTGGGTATACTTACACTTGGAATATGGATTGGGCTGGGCTTACTGGGCTCGTATTTGATATTGGGCAAAGAGAATATTACAGAATTACGTTGGATGATTCCCATGAAAGTTTTCATCGGAATACTTCTGTATATTCCTATTCTTCAATTTATTCATAATCGAATTGAAAATGAAGAGGTTGATGAATTCGAAGATGCAATACCAATAGATGAGAACAATACTGAAAGTGCAATTGAAATTCTTGATCGTGTGGTGGTGAAAACCGGACAGAAAATTCATGTAATTAATGTGGCGGATATTGTTTATATTCAAGCCGATGGAGATTATGTACAGCTTATCACCGACCAAAACCATTTTCTGAAGGAAGAAACTATGAAATATTTTGAAATTAATTTGCCTTCGACAACATTTGTGAGGATTCATAGATCGTACATAGTAAACGTTGAGAAAATACTTCGAATTGAACTCTATGAGAAAAAAAATCAAATACTTACACTTACCAATGGACATAAAATAAAAGCTAGTGCAGCTGGTTACAGACTACTTCGTGAAGTGCTAAATCTATAAATTCGTAACAAAATCTTATCGTAAACTTTGTTAAAACCAAGAAAACCGTTTTGATGTTTTGAGTTTTCCGTGTTACCTTTGTGCGTTTTTTAGATGTATGGAATTAAAAGAAAGAATAATTAAACAGGCTGGTGAGCTTTTCTACCAATATGGTATAAAGAGCGTTTCCATGGATGATTTGGCATCTTCTTTGGGTATTTCAAAACGTACTCTTTATGAGAATTTTAAGGATAAAGAAGATGTCCTATTGTCTTATCTTATAAGTATTCGAGACTATCGGAACGATCGGATTGTTGAACTTATAGAACAATCATCGAATATTGTTGAGGTGTTCCTGTATTTTATTGATTTTCATAAGAATAAAAAGATGCCCTCTACCAAGTTCTATGAAGATATCTATAAGTATTATCCAAGAATTTACAAGTTAATTCAGCAGGATGTTGAGAAAAACAAGGTTTATCTGACTCAGTTTTTAAAACAAGGGATTGCCGAAGGATATATTCGGGATAATTTAAATATTGATGTGGCAGCTTTTCTGGTGGAGGAAAGCACATATACGTATATTCGTGCGTCGTATCTGGAGAAACCTCCTTTTTCCTTTCAGGAACTCTTTTTCACAATGATGATAAATTTTATTCGTGGTATTTCCACCGACAAAGGAATCAAGATTATTGATAATTATCTACTAAATAAAACTAAAGAAATAAATTAATTACTATATGAAAGTCAATAAATTAAGCGTTGTTCTATTGATGGTTTTCGGATTATTGATGTTTACCACAGTAAATGCGCAAACCTCCGATAGTTTACAATTGGACCTGAATACAGCCTTAAAAATCGCACTCAGTGAAAATCCCAATGTAAAAGTAGCCGATATGGAAATTACTAAGAAAGAGTATGCCAAAAAATCGGCTTACGGAGCGTTGCTTCCGCAGTTTGATCTTATCGGACAATACCAACGCGCTATTAAGCGGCAGACAGTTTATTTTGATGAAGGGTTCGGAATGGGCGGCGGTACAATTGATCCAACAAAATACACAACACCCGAGGAGCTTTTCGTTATGCAAACTGTGGGTAAAATGTTTGCACCCGATCCTGAAAAAGCCGGTGAAGGCATTCAGATGGGACGTCTGAACGTTTATACTGCCGGACTTAACGTGAGCATGCCGTTAGTAGTACCCTCGTTGTGGAAAAATATCCAGATGAGCCAGATAGATATACAACTCGCTATGGAAAAGGCTCGCTCATCTCGTATCGATCTAGCTAACCAGATAAAAAAGTCGTTTTATTCACTATTGCTTGCACAAGCCAGTTACGATGTTTTCAAGGAAACATATGCTACCGATTCTCTTAATCTGGAGAGTATCAAAAATCGTTTTAATCAAGGCGTTGTTGCTGAATATGATGTGATTACCGCCGACGTTCGCCTGAAGAGCCTTATACCAAGCATTCTGCAATCACAGAATATGATGAAGATTGCTGAGTTGCAGTTGAAAATGCTTATGGGGATCGATAGCGAGATGCCGTTGAAAGTTATCGGTGATCTTGACGATTATCGTGACACCATGTTTGAGACCATTGTTCCGGCTGATACATCGCTCATAAATAACAGTGATATTAAACAGTTCGACTTACAAAATGAAATGGCGCTAAAAGGTTACGAAATGCAGAAACTGCAATTTGCTCCCACGCTTGTTTCATCATTCAACTACATGTATATGAGCCAAAATAATGATTTCAAGTTCAGTACTTATCGTTGGGATCCTTTTTCTATGCTTGGCGTAACGCTTTCCATTCCATTATTTAACGGTGGGCAGCGATATCACAATATGAAACAATCCGAAATTCAACTTTATCAACTTAGCGAGCAACGCAAAGAGGTTGAACGGGGTTTGAAATTGTCAATTAAAAACAATTATGATTTGATGGCAAAAAGTATGGAGCAGGTTGTAGCAACAGAATCGGCTGTAGAGCAGGCACGCAAAGGGTATCAGATTACGCAGAAGCGTTACGAAACCGGGATGGGTACTATTGTCGATGTAAATGCTGCAGCACTGGCAATAACCAGCGCTGAGCTTCAATATCGCAATGCCATTTACGATTATTTGGCCGCCAAAGCCGATTTGGAGAAAACACTCGGGTATGATATTAACGCAACAAATTAAGAAATACAAACAAATTTTATATATGAAACGGAATAATATTCTAAAACTTATGCCGCTGGCAAGTCTCCTTTTTCTCGCATCATGTGGAGGGGCAACAAAAAACGAAACACAGACCGAAACCGTGAAGAAAAACGTAAAAGTTGAAGAAGTCCGGTTGACAGCAGTCGATCAATTATCGACTTTCACTGCAACGGTTGAGGCAAATACGGTCAACAATATTGCACCTGCGATGGGTGGTCGCATCAGAAGTATTCATGTAGATGTTGGCAGTCGTGTTGGCAGGGGACAAACAGTGGTAACTATGGATGCGGCAAACTACACGCAGCAACAAACGCAACTTGCCACGCTGAAGAGAGATTATGAGCGATATCTGGAACTTTATAATGTGGGAGGAATTTCCAAGCAACAGCTCGACCAGATGAAAGCTCAGCTTGATGTGGCGCAAACCGCACTGAATAATCTGGGTGAAAATACTCGTCTTACAAGTCCTATAAGTGGAGTAGTAACTGCACGAAATTACGATCCGGGAGATATGGCTTCCGGTTTACCGATTCTTACTATCGAAAATATTAATCCTGTTAAAGTGATTATAAACGTTTCTGAATCATTCTATAGTCAAGTCACAAAAGGAATGCCGGCCACTGTTCAGGTAGATGCACTTGCTAATGAGAACTTTGAGGGAAAAATATCGTTAATTCATCCTACTTTGAATTCGGTTTCACATACATTCCCCGTTGAGATAGAGGTGAATAATACCGATCAGCGTCTTCGACCGGGGATGTTTTCCCGTGTAACGATGAATTTCGGAACCAATGATCGTCCGCTTGTTCCCGATATGGCAGTATTAAAACAAACCGGTTCTAACGACCGATATGTTTTTGTGGAAAAAGATGGAAAAGCCTTTTACACGCTTGTTCAATTAGGAACACGGATTGAAGATAAATACGAAATTGTTTCCGGTTTAAGTGCCGGCGACAGGGTAATTGTACAGGGAAATGTTGGTTTGATTGACGGAGCCGAAGTTCAAGTAGTAGAATAAATAAATTTAGCAAAGAGCCAAGAGCATTGAGCTAAGAGTGTGAACTCACAGCCCGTAAACTCTGAGCACTTTGCCCTAAGCTCAAAACAAAATTATGAAAATATATGAAAAAGCGGTAAAGAATCCCGTTGGAACATCACTGATATTTATCGGAATTGTTGTCATCGGATTCATGTTCTACCGTCAACTCCCTATAGACCTGTATCCTGAAATAGATATGAACATGATTTCGGTCATGACATCGTATCCCGGAGCCGGTTCTGATGACGTTGAAGCCAATGTAACCAGACCGTTGGAAGATGTGCTTAACTCAGCCGAGAACATTAAGAATATTACGTCTCAATCGAGAGACGGAATGTCTATGTTGATGCTTGAATTTGATTTTGGGACAAACATGGACAACGTGATGAACGATGTCCGGGATAAAGTGGATATGGTTTCGGGATTCCTCCCCGAAGGAGTGGAAGACCCCATGATTCTGAAGTTCAGTTCCGATATGATCCCTGTAATTGTTCTCTCAGCAACAGCAAAGGAGAGTGCCGGTGCACTGTATAAAATCCTTGATGAACAGGTAGCTAATCCGCTCAACCGTATTCCCGGTGTGGGAACTGTTGGGGTGGCGGGTGCACCGCAGCGTGAAATTCAGGTAAATGTAATGCCCGAAAAACTGGAAGCCTATAACATTTCCATAGAGCAGATCGCTCAGGTTATTTCTGCTGAAAACGTGAATGTTCCTGCAGGTAATTTCGATATTGGGTCACAAACGTATATGCTTCGCCTTGAAGGTGAATTTTCCGGAAGTCGAGAACTTAACAACATTATCGTGGGAAATAATCAGGGGCAGCCCATTTATTTGAGAGATCTGGCTGTTGTAAAAGATACCCTGCAAGACCGCATAATGGAAAGTTACACCAATGGCGAAAGAAGCGCGACGATCGTTGTACAGAAACAATCAGGCTCCAATACCGTTGCAATTGCCGATGCGGTAAAAAAAGAAATTGTTGAATTGAAGAAGAACCTTCCGCCCGATATCGAAATTGTAACCGTAATGGATACATCGGAATACGTAAAGGTTTCCATCAACAGTTTGCTCGAAACCATTTTGCTGGCTTTGATAATTGTTGGGCTCGTTGTGCTTTTCTTCCTCGGACGCTGGAGGGCAACTGTTATCATTATGGTAACCATTCCCATTTCGCTCATCGGATCGTTTATTTATTTGTATCTTACAGGTAATTCTATCAATATTATATCGTTGTCAGCTTTGTCGATTACCATCGGTATGGTGGTTGACGACGCTATTGTGGTACTCGAGAACATCACAACGCATATTGAGCGCGGCAGCCGTCCCAAACAGGCAGCTGTTTACGGAACAGAAGAAGTGTCTTTGTCCATTATCGCATCAACACTTACCATCGTAGCTGTGTTTCTGCCTATGACTATGGTAGGAGGTTTTGCCGGGGTTATGTTTAAACAACTCGGATGGATGGTAACCATTATTATTTTGCTTTCTCTTATCATTGCCATGACACTCACACCCATGATGAGTGCTAAAATGATGAGGAGTAACAAAAATATGAAAATGAGCACATTCGATAAGTGGTACAATAAGAAAGTACTTCCTTTGTTGGATAAAATGGATAAAGGTTATGCCAGGCTGGTGAAAAGAGTAGTTACCAACAGAAGAACTACCATTTTCGCTGTATTGGTTATTTTTGTGTTAGGAGGAGTTATCAGTGCACTAACGTTGAAAACCGAGTTTATGCCGGCATCGGATAATAACGATATTGGTATGACCGTGGAAACACCTACGGGAACACGAATGGAAATTACACGCGAAACAGGACACAAAATTGCTGAAATGTTAAAAGAGAAGTATCCCGAGGTCGAAATCGTTTCTTTCGGTGTAGGTCAGGCAAGTGACGATAACGCGTGGGCAGCCATGCAGGATAACGGTTCCAATATTTTGACATACAATATAAGGCTGACTGAAGCAAAGAACAGAAAAAAAACCATTTATGATGTTTCAGACGAACTTCGTGTCGAGCTGGCGGCTATGCCCGAGGTACATCGTTTCAAGGTGATGCCCGGCGGAGGAGATATGGGAATGACAGGAGGAAGCAACGTAGCGGTTGAAATATACGGTTACGATTTATCCGAGACCGATAAACTGGCAGCCGATTTACAACCTAAACTATCAGCTATAGCAGGTTTGCGTGACGTTACCATCTCCCGAAAAGATTACAGAATGGAGTATAACATTGTTTTTGACCGTGAGAAGCTCTCCTTGAACGGCTTAAATATGGCAGCAACGGCAAATGCGGTAAGAAATCGTATAAACGGGCTTATTATGTCACGTTATCGTGAAGACGGCGAGGAGTACAACATTCGAGTGCGGTACGACGAACCTTACCGTCAATCGATTGAGGATATCGAAAATATAATGATTTACAACCCTATGGGTATCGGTATTCGTGTCCGTGATGTAGGAAAGGTTGAGGAAAACTCATCGCTTCCGCAGATCGACCGAAAAGACCGCCAGCGAATCGTTACGGTTCAGGGAACCATATACAAACGCGCATTAAGCGAAATTGTTAAAGATGTTAATGCTGCTATTGCATCACTTGATGTTCCGCCTGGAGTTCAGGTTGAAATAAGCGGATCGCTTGAAGAACAGCAGGAGTCTTTTTCACAATTGGGGTTGTTGCTGATGATAGTGTCGTTGCTTGTTTATATCGTACTGGCATCTCAGTTTGAATCGCTAACCTATCCGTTTATTATTATCCTGACTGTTCCGTTCGCCTTTATTGGTTCATTGCTGTTCTTGTCGATGACAGGCGAGCCACTCGGAATCATGGGATTTGTGGGATTGATTATGCTTGTGGGGATGGTGGTGAAAAACGGTATTGTACTTATCGACTACATCAACCTGAACCGCGAACGCGGTATGTCCATCATAACTGCTGTTGTTCACGGTGGAAGATCCAGGTTACGCCCTGTATTGATGACAACACTTACCACTATTTTAGGTATGATTCCGCTGGCAATTGGTACTGGACAAGGTTCAGAAATGTGGAAATCGCTCGGTATCTCAATTATCGGGGGGATGACTTTCTCTACGATTATAACGCTTATTCTTGTTCCTGCATTATATTCGATCTTTGGTGGAAATGGCGTAAAACGCAAACGACGTAAACACCGTGAGAAAATTCACAGTCAAAATGAACAAGAAGAAATCTCAACTTATTTGAAAGGAGCAGAAGCATGAAAGCAGTAATGATTATATTAGACCAGGCGCATTATTCGCAAATAGTAGATGACCTGTCAAAATTCAACATCCGCGGATTTACATCGTGGAAAGAAGTATTCGGCAGGGGAACCAAAACCGGTGAACCCCACTATGGAAGCCATGCGTGGCCATCAGTGAACAATGCTATTCTAACGGTAGTAGAAGATCACCGGGTAGCACCGCTAATGAAATACTTGAGAGAATTAGACACCGAATACGAAAACCTGGGGCTCAAGGCTTTCGTGTGGAATGTTGAAGATATGATTTAATATTGTAAGTGGCTGTTAACATTGAGTTAGCAGCCACTTTAACTTTACAAGACTTCCAGTGCCCGATCCAAATCAGCTATAATGTCATCGGAATCTTCCAGGCCAACGGATAACCTGAAAATTGCGTCGCCGGCAAATTCATGCCACGAGTTAAGCTGTTCAGAAGTAGTTAGCTTAAACGATGTTTTCAGCAAATCATCGCTTGGCATATAAAAGATCAAAGTACGGTGGTGTCCCAGTGACACAGCATAGTGAATTAATTCAAACTTTTCTACCATTTCTTTTAATTTATTCTTGATCTCTCCAACCTGAAAAATAACAATTCCCGAAAAGTTATTCATTTGTCTTTTTGCCAGTTCATGTTGAGGATGTGAAACCAAGCCCGGATAGATCACTCTTTTTACTTTGGGATGATTTTCCAGAAAACTTGCAACTTTCAGCGCATTTTCTTCGTGTACCTTCATGCGAATGGGAAACGTAGCCATTCCGCGCATGATGAGCCAGGCATTAAAAGGACTGATCGATCCGCCCAGGTGTACGGCGGTCTTCTTACGCATGGTTGCAAGGTCGCTCTTTTTCCCGAGAACTATACCACCCAGTGCATCTCCATGTCCTCCCAGATATTTTGTGAGAGAGTGAATAACAAAATCTGCTCCCAATAAAATCGGTTTTGTGGCTGCCGGAGTGGCAAAAGTGGAATCTATAGCTAATTTTGCACCGGCATTGTGAGCTATTTCTGCTACCGCTGCTATATCGGTCAAACGCAAGATTGGATTACAAGGCGATTCAATATACACCAACCTGGTGTTCGGTTTTATGGCATCTTTCACGTTCCGGGGATTGGAAGTATCTACTTTGGTGATCTCAATTCCAAGTTCTGGGATCATATCATTTGTGATCTCAGCCAATGCGGCGTAAGCAATATCGCTTATCACAGCGTGATCACCCGCTTTAAGTTGATCTAATAATAAACCGGTCACGGCAGACATTCCGGTTGCAAAAGCTACCCCGGTTTCAGCTTCTTCAAGCGCTGCTACCTTCTCTTCCAACCGGTGTATAGTGGGATTTCCCCAACGTGTATAAACCCATGCGCCGTCTTCTGCCATTCCCTGCACAGAAAAATCGGTATCTGTGTCAGTAACAAATGTCGTTGACATAACAATGTTGGGAGCTGATGCTCCTGTTACGTTATCGGGTTCTTCACCGGCATGAATTGCCCGGGTGGAAAAACCATATTTATTTGTTTTCATTACTTGTTTGTTTTAATATAAGGAAATAATTTACTGTCATTTGACAGATCGTATCATATGTTATGATACCATTTAAACGAATAGAACAGATACATCTCATTTGTGTACCTGTTCATTTTTAACAAGTTGACCATTGAAATGGTTCTTCTTTTCTTGTATCAGTCTATTTTCTCAAATGCCTGCGCAAGATCGGCTTTTATATCATCGATATTTTCGATCCCTACGGATATGCGTAAAAGGCCAGGGGCAACTCCGGCAGAGAGTTGGTCTTCGGGCGACAATTGCTCATGCGTAGTGGCCGATGGATGGATGATGAGAGATTTTGCGTCACCCATATTGGCTAAGTGACTAAGAAGTTTTACGTTATCAATCAGCTTATTTGCGTTGTCTGCATCACCTTTGATCTTGAAAGTAAGTACGGCTCCCGGTCCTTTTGGGAAATACTTTTTAGCCAATTCGTAATACTTGCTGCTTTTTAGTCCCGGATAATTTACATATTCAACTTTCGGATGTTGTTCCAGCCATTGTGCAAGAGCATATGTGTTCTGAATATGACGTTCCATCCGGAGAGAAAGTGTTTCGAGCCCTTGTACGAGAAGAAAAGAATTGAAAGGGCTGATTGCATTTCCCCAATCACGAAGTCCCTCAACGCGGGCACGAATATTGAATGCGATGTTTCCAAATGGTCCGTCGAATCCGAAGACATCCCAAAACACAAGTCCGTGATAGCTGTCTGAAGGTTCTGTAAATGAAGGGAATTTTCCGTTACCCCAATTAAATTTGCCGCTGTCAACGATAACTCCTCCCAGCGATGTACCGTGTCCGCCAATCCATTTTGTGGCTGATTCTACTACCACAGCTGCACCATGCTCTATGGGGCGGAAAAGATATCCGCCAGCTCCAAACGTATTGTCAACAATTAACGGTATATCGTGTTTGTGAGCAACTTTAGATATTGCATCGAAATCAGGTACATTTAATTCAGGATTACCTATTGTTTCCAGATAAACGGCTTTCGTGTTATCGTCGATACGCTTTTCGAATTCAGAGGGATCGTTATTGGGTGTAAATCTTACTTCGATCCCCAACCTTTTAAACTGCGATTTAAATTGGTTATACGTTCCCCCGTATAAGTTTGAAGTAGTAACAAAGTTATCGCCAACTTGTAAGATGTTGTTCAAGGCGATAAACTGCGCCGATTGTCCTGAACTTGTAGCCAATGCAGAAATACCACCTTCGAGCGCAGCAACCCGTTTTTCAAAAACATCGGTTGTAGGATTCATTAATCGGGTATAAATATTGCCGAATTTTCTTAGCCCAAACAAATCTGCTCCGTCTTTAGCGTCATCAAAAACGTAAGATGTAGTCTGATAAATGGGTAACGCACGCGATTTGCTGGTTTTATCGACTTCCTGTCCGGCGTGTACTTGTAATGTCTCGAATTTTAAATTGCTCATAATTAATTTTTTAATTGATTGATTTTCTATTTATTTTTAAAACTACTTATATTGATAATTGTACTGACATGAGTACAAAGGTTTTGATCTATTAAAAGAGAGATTTGATAAAAGATGGGAAGTAAATGTTAAAAGCACATTCGGGCAGGGAAAGACAAATAATAACAGGTCAACGCGACAAGGCAGTCGCGAAATATTTTTTCTATTATCTGATGAAAATTTCTCATTGTCTTTTTTTGATAATGCAAAGATAATTGGCCCGGATTATATATGAAATACCACATTTATGGTATTTTTTTTTGTTGACCTATGAACTGAAAAGTATACTAAAATCGATATAAAACAATTTTTTGTTATGAATATATAAGGTTTTTGATGTTATTTCTGTATTTTGAATGATTATCTTTGCATTTTGACATTTTTAAAAATCAAATAATGAGACCCTTTATTATTGCGGACAATCAATTTATCACCGGCATTGGAATTTCTGCTCTTCTGGATAAGGTTGGAGTTGAGTCTGTTAGCAATGCTCAGAATGTTCAGGAACTGGATGAGCAGTTGAGTGTTAATCCGGATGCAGTTGTAGTCCTGGATTATTCTTTATTTGATTTTACATCCGTAAAACAAATGATTGAGATGAAGTCCAATAGAAGAGTGTCTCGTTGGATTTTGTTTTCAGATGGATTTGATGAAACAAATCTGAGGAATGCATTGAATAACGACCCATCAATAAGTGTAATAAATAAATATGATTCTGAAAAAACAATTACAGAGGCACTTCTTAATGCTGTAAAAAATGTATCCTATCTAAGTGAATCTGTAAAACAAGTTCTTGAAAACGGTAATCCACCTTATTCCGAAGATACTTCGGTAGTTCTTACCGCGTCTGAAAAAGTGGTACTGCGCGAGATTGCAATGGGAAAAACAACCAAAGAGATTGCACTTGAGAGAAACGTCAGTTTCCACACAATAAACTCTCATCGTAAGAATATATTCCGGAAATTACAGGTCAACAATCTTCACGATGCAATAAAGTATGCCATACGTACGGGTATTTTTGATGTCACGGAGTATTACATTTAAGCTGTTAAAGGCAGAACAGATTGGAGTGAATATAATATATTGTGGCGTATATTTCAATAAGCAATTTCCAGAAAAGTGTCCAGTTCTCCTATTGTCAGAAAATTCAGATCATTGATTGTTCCTGTATATTGTTCACCCCCCATCGTGAGGTTCAGATTCCTTTTCGAGTACGTGTAAGTAAATGGCTTTCTATCCTCTGTTTTGGAGATCTCAGGATAAGCTATTATTAACTCACCTTTATCAATAGTTTTAAAGTCGAGATAGTATGTTGAATTAATAGTATCCGTTTCAGTTTCGATTACGTGATTCTTCTGTCCGACCCATATTGTTTGAGATAAATAATCTGACTCATTTACTCCCGGTCTTGTTTCAGCACAGCCAATGAACAGTATAGCCGTTAATAAGAAAAATGTATATTTTTTCATATATTAATTGTTAGATAGATGATACAAATGTAATTGATTTATTTCTTTTGCAATAGATTACATGGTTTTTTTTATTTATCACTTTTCTGCGATTCTTATTTCCGATCCGTTATGCCCGAAGAAAAATGTTAAACCGGAAATTTCAACAAAATCGCTATCTTTGCGAAGCTCAAAATAAAAGTATTAAATCATGATCTATATAGTCAATAAATCCAATAAACCCGATTACAATATTGCTCTGGAAGAGTATTGTTTTAAAAAACTGCTGCATCACGATAAAGTGTTTATCCTGTGGATAAACGAGCCGGCTATCATAGTGGGTAAACACCAAAACACTATTGAGGAGATAAACTCGGAATATGTAAAACAGAATGGGATTCACGTTGTGCGGCGCATATCGGGTGGGGGAGCCGTGTATCACGACCACAACAACCTCAACTACACCATTATTTCCAACGAAGACAAAGGTGCCGATTTCGATTTCAAGACATTTTCGAAACCGGTAATTGATACATTAGCCGATTTGGGTGTGAAAGCCGAATTTACCGGACGAAACGATTTAGTTATCGATGGGAAGAAAATTTGCGGAAATGCGCAAGCTTATATTCAGGGGCGGGTTATGCATCATGGATGTTTACTTTTCGATACCGATTTAACTGTGCTTTCGAAAGCGTTGGAAGCACCAAAAGACAAGATTGAAAGCCGAAGTGTGAAATCTGTGCGAAGCGTAGTGGATAATATTCTGCCCAATCTGCCGGAAAAAATATCGGTTGATGAATTTTCCGATAAATTGCTGGAGCACATGAAATCGAAATTTCCCGAAATGAAAGAATATGTATTCTCGGAAGAAGAATTGGCTGAAATTGAAAATTTACGAGCTACAAAATTTGGCACCTGGGAATGGAACTACGGACATTCTCCTAAATTTGATATCGAACGGCAATCGCGATATACGGCCGGAAAGATTCAGGTTTTTGCCGATGTTAAGAACTCTGTTATTCAGCAAATTCGATTTTACGGAACCTTCTTTGGAAACAACAGCAACCTCTCGGAAGTAGAGAATGCGCTTGTTGGTATAAAATACACACCGGAAGACGTTCGCGAAGCGCTTTCTGCAATTGAGTTCAACCATTATTTTGCCGGATTTTCGTTGGATGAACTTACGGAAGCAATTGTGGGCTAAGAAGAGAATCAAGGTTCGCCAAAGTCTTTCCCTTGGGGGGAGAGATTTAGAGAGGGGCCGGGGACGAGCGGAGCGGAGGGGTTACAAAATGTTTTGTTCCATTTTCTGAAAGAGAGAACGTTCCTAAATGCATGGGTCTAAAAATATAAACAGATGAAAAAAATCATTTTCACCTTCTCCATTCTCCTACTTGTGTCGTGTATGGCAAATGCTCAAGGGAAATGGGCTATCGCTCTACACGGTGGAGCCGGAGGTGCGTCTGAAAACATGACGAAAGAGCAAATTGCTATTTACGAAGCGGAATTATTAAAATCACTCGAAATCGGAAAGCAGATGCTCAGTAACGGATCGTCTGCACTCGATGCGGTTGAGGCAGTGGTTGTCTCGCTGGAAAATAATCCGATGTTCAATGCCGGTAAAGGAGCGGTTACCAACAGCGAAGGTATTCACGAACTGGATGCAGCCATCATGGACGGTTCAAACCTGAAAGCGGGTGCTGTTGCTGGAGTTCGTGATGTGAAAAACCCCATCAAAGCCGCCCGGTTAGTGATGGACAGTACGGCGCACGTGCTGCTTATTGCAGACGGCGCATCGGTATTTGCAAAGCAAATGGGGTTGGAGATAGTGGATAACAGTTATTTTTCGGTGGACAAAAAAGTGAAACAGCACAGCGATAAAGGTACGGTGGGTTGTGTAGCATTAGACGTTCATGGGAGTTTAGCAGCAGCAACTTCCACCGGCGGAATGCGCGGCAAAAAGTGGGGTCGCGTGGGCGATGTACCCATTATCGGTGCGGGAACGTACGCCAATAATAATACGGTTGCCGTTTCCGGTACGGGACACGGTGAGTTGTGGATTCGTCGCGTAGTTGCTTACGATATCTCCGCTTTAATGGAATACAAAGGCTTATCGCTCGAAGAAGCGGCCAACGAAGTGATCTTTAACAAAATATCGCCTATGGGCGGTTCGGGTGGAGGAATTATTGCTGTGGATAAAAACGGAAATATCAGTCTGGTTTTCAATACTTCGCTGATGCACAGGGCTTGGGCTAAAAGCACCGGAGAGCAGGGAACAGGGGTGTTGAAGAAGTAAAAATTGATTATTATTCGATATAAAGAGAAACGGTTTTCAGCTATTTGCCGAAAACCGTTTTCTGATTAATCCTCCAAATATCCGAATTTACCTTGATGAAAATCCTCAAAAGCCTGAAGTATTTCCCTTCTGGTATTCATTACAAATGGCCCGTGAGGGACAATCGGTTCATTTATGGGTTCTCCGCTCATTATAAGCACCAAAGCATTTTCTGCGGCCTCTATCGTGAAAGTCTCACCTTCGTTTTCAAAGAGGACAAGATGATCTGTAGGCGCTTTTTTGCTGCCGTTCACCATTATTTCTCCTTCCAGCACAAGTAAAGCCGTATTGTAGTTGGCAGGGAAATTAAAGTCGGCTTTTCCGCCTTTATTCAATCTGGCATTCATCAGATGAATGGGCGTAAAAGTACTTGCTTTACCTTTGGTTTCGCGATAATTTCCGGCAATAACTTCAACGGTGCCCGCGTTATTTTCCAGAACGGCTTTGCCCATTTCAGCATTGGTAATCGCCTGGTATTTAGGTGCTGACATTTTATCTTTTGCCGGCAGATTTACCCACAATTGCACCATTTGAAAATCACCGCCTTGTTTGCTCCATTCCTTTTCGTGAAATTCCTTGTGCAAAATGCCGCTCGCGGCAGTCATCCACTGCACATCGCCTTCGCCGATGATTCCGCCACCTCCGCTGCTGTCGTGGTGTTCCACTTTTCCTTTGTATGCAATGGTTACGGTCTCAAATCCCCTGTGCGGATGCACGCCTACGCCTAACGGTTTTTCCGAAGCCGGGAATTTGAATTTTGAATTGTAATCCAATAAAATAAACGGATTCATTCGTTCCATTTCCAGGTGATAACCTCCCGGAATAAAATTATGTACTCTGAAACCATCACCTACCCAATGCGCTTCGGGTGGTGCTGCTATTAATTCTACGTTCTTTATATTCATTTTTTCTTCTTTTTTCATATTACATCACAAAAATACGCCAATAAAATATCTTTTGCATTGATGTATGGTAAGAACTGGATTTTTCCGTAAATACAAACTTGTCATTCCGACGATAGGAAGAATCTATATTTGTTTTACATCATTTTCTTCAATTCTTTCAATTCAAATCCTTTACTTTTTGCCAATTCTACGAAATCTTTTGTGAGGTACTCCATTTCGCTTTTCGCGTTCAGTGCGTGATTGGAGATTACCGATTCTGCCCATTCCGAATTGAACATGCTGGCGATGATACGGGTAAAAAAAAACTGCGGAGCAAATCGCATAATGTGATATTTCGATGGGGTAATGCCGATTTTAGACCGATGTATAAAGTTAAAAGACTCCCGTAACGCTTTGCAGGTCTGGTTAATGGCTTTTTTGTTTTTAGCCAGGGAGTAATTGTTACCTCCATCGTAATAGATTCCGTAAGCTAACGGACATACCAACGCTAAATGTGTTTTTTGCCAGGCGTCCATATCAGGCGAAATTGCGGTTGGGAAACCGGCATTTTTCAGTATCTGGTTCAATATTTCAATTCTTGCCGGATTTTTCCCGTTTATTTCTCCGAAAGTAGTCGGCTGAACGGTTTTGCCGGTAAGATTATAATAGACAATTCCGTTTTCTGTTTTTCCGCCTGCTCCGGGAAATGCCGGAATAATTCTTCCTTTTCCCACCACGCTTTCCCATGCGTCGTAACCTTTGGCGTTATTGACCATAAAAACGATACTGGGCGATACTACTTTGGCCAAAACAGGTAGTGCGTCATCCACCTGCTCTGCCCGTATGGTAACAAAAACAAAGTCGTATGTGTCTTGTGGTTGAACTTCCGGAATTACATTAATGGCGTATGTTTCAACCGGGTGTTTTCCGGTTTGGATTTGTAGTCCGTTTTCTTTCAGAAACTCATATCGTTTACCACGAGCCAGCATCGTTACATCCTGTCCCGATTTAGCCAACAGTCCACCGTAAACCGAACCGATTACACCGGAACCAAAAATTAAAATTTTAGAATGATGCATTTTTATTTAATCAGCTGTATTTACAAATATTTTCTTCATCTCTATCTAATTTGTATTCTGATATAAATTTTTGTGAGTTCATATGTTGCTTATACATGAAGAAAGTTTTTTTGCTTTGGTTTTACTTCACATCAATCACCAGTACCCAGTCTTTTTGCTGTTGATTGGGAGGTGTAAATGTTTGAGTTCCGGTGTCGTATTTTCCTTTTACCCGATTATATTTTCCCGTTATGGGATTGAACCACGATATTTTTTTCACTCCTTGCTTCAACTTACCGAGATCTACCTGAACAGGTTTCGGTTGAGGGAGGTAGATCATAGCATACGTGGCTTTCTGATTGCGTGTAGCAATGATGATATCGCGATAATCGCTTCCGCGATCGGAAACCACCAGGCTGTTGTCTTCTACGCGGTTAAAATCGGGTCGGGAGAGCATCAAATCTTTCAAATGGTGAATGTGATTGACTGCTTTTGCCGTCAGTGCACGACGCCATCCGATAATGGTGTCGCCAATCCAGATGGGTGCGTTGCGTGTGGTATCAAGAAACTGCCAAATCTGGTGATGCCCGTAAACGGCGCCGGCGCCACCGGCGAAAACGCCTCGATAGATGCGGGCACGAACATCGTAATCGTCAAAATACCCTCGCTCTGCGCGTGTCCATTTTCCGTCCCACACGTTTACCGGATGATCTTCGTAACACGGTTCCAAATCCATGGAAGGACGTTTAGGCATCTTTTTCAAATCGTTAGCGATAATTTCCCACGGCTCTGCCGTGCGGCTTCCGTGTCCGCTTTGGTGAGCGTTCATATCCAACCAGTCTTCCTCCTGCAGGTATGCCGAAGTCTCAGGCCATCCGGGATGATACGTGATGAACACATCTTTTCCGTAGGTGTCTTCTATTGCTTTAGCCATTGCACGCCACACCGGACGGTCATCGTGCTTGCGCCCTTCTCTTTCGTAAGTTGCTGCGCGGTCGCCACCTAAAATCCAGATAATGTTCCATTGATTTTTGTATCGTTCTGCCAGTTTTTTTGCGTATGTGTACGCGGCATCGGGATTATTGTTGAAAATCATCGGGCCCTCACCCCAGTTGTACGCTACTTTATCTCCCCATGTCGGTAACAGTCCTATATACAGTTTTCTTTTCGCTGCCTCCTGAATCACGAAATCCACGTTATCCCAGTAATCGTATTCTTCGGCATTTTTAGGGTTGTTTCCGGGAGTAATATCCCATTCCAGCGTTTCCAGATTTTTGAAAGGCACATCGCCATACAGGTTAGGTTGACGAATACCATTCGATTCTGCCAGTGCAACGGCCATAATGACGTTGAATTGTTGTTTTTTCCGGGTATTCAGGTAATGAACAGCTTCTTCACGCGTCAGGCGGTGAAACAGTTCCCATCCGGTATCGCCCATCCAGAAGAAAGGTTTTCCGTCTTTTTTGGTGACAAGATACGTCTTGGTGGCATCAACGCCAATTTGTGCTTCAGATGAGGTGATTGCTAAAAAGAGAACCAGGAAAATTAAAATAGTCTTCTTCATAGGTTTATAAGTTTTGTGTTTTTATTTTACAGAAATATTTTCTACAAATTCATTCAACTTCATTATATTATCTTTTACCTGGACAAGAGGTTTACCGGCCACTTTGCAATTTTCGAAAACAATATTTTCTACTTTATGATTTTCATCGTATGCAAAAATAACTATAGGCCCTTGGTGAAGCCAATTTACATTTTTGATGGTTATGTCTTTGATGTGTCCTGCAGGGCCTTCTCCATATTTAGTACCGTCGGTGATATGAAGTTCAAAAAGCTTTATTTCGGATTCTTCCACCCGGATGTCTTCAAACAGAATGTTGCTTATTACCGCCGGCCCGTCGCAAATAATGCTGAAACCGCTGTGTCCGTCAACGCGACTGCCGCCTCGTGCCATCAGAATATCGCAGTTTTTAACAGTAACGTCTTTTACGAATTCGGCGTTGGTTTCAAATCCGATGGTTACGCCATCTGCATAAGCAAACCCGATCATAATATTATTCTCCACCCAAATATCTTTTATGGGATGTGAAGGATCAGGTGCTTTTATAGCGATACAATCGTCGGAACACCGCATAAAACTATCGGTTATTTTCACGCGTTGAGAACCTGCGGGATTAATTCCGTCGGAACTGGGTCCGAAACCCAGAACTTTTACATTTCGATATTCAACGTCGCGGCAATTTACCAGTGTATTTGTCCAGCTAACACTGTTTCTGATGGTAACTCCTTCGAATAAAATATTGCTGCTGTTCTCAATCAGTACCATCCGGCTGAACCGGTAATCACCATCGAGAATTCCACGGCCGGTTACTTTTATGTTCTTCGCATCATTTGCCCGGATTCCACCGTAAACTATAGCTCCTGCAGCAATATAAACCGCCTGGTTATCTTTCAGTTCAATGTATCCCGGTTCGTGAATGCCGGGTCCAAAATAAATTACATCTTTGTCTCGGGGTCTAGGCTTATTTTTCTCTTCGGGATTTATAAACAAATAGAGTGGGGGCAGATCGTCCACTTCGATCACCAGTTGTCTTTGATCTTGACAAGAGAACGCAATTTTATTTCCGGTAATCTTTGGAGTGATACCTTTACTTACCGGCTTTACGACTACTTTACCGGGCTTTTCAGGCAGTGTGATTTCGAAATCGAGCTTGCCGGTACCTTCAAACGAAGCGATGTGCATCACCTGATGCTCACGCACATAAGGGGCATTGAACCAATCGGGTAGTTTGTCAATTTCCAGATTAGAAGTATAATGTTCTGTCCAGATCTTTTGCTTATTGACTTTTACCGAAAAAAGTTTACTTTCCTTAGCCCCCTTTAATTTCGGATAAGGTTTCACACTTGCCGGTAATTGGAAATTGAATGTGTAAAGTAGGAACGTGATAATAGAAATAAGTAAAACAATTTTTTTCATATCTGCGACTTCGAATTTTCGCAAATATAAGGAATAAATCGGTTGGATGATTAGGCGGAAAGAATAATTTTGCCAACCTAATCGTAAATGTGAAGGGGATTGTTTCAAAAGTCTGACTACGTTTCATTATGTCATATTGAACGCAGTGAAATATCTAATTTGTATAGAGAAATAGATTCTTCATTTCGTTAAAATTCCGTTCAGAATGACAAATTAACAGTTAGCTTTACTTATGAAACAGCCTCTTTAGGGGTAAATTTACTTCGATTTCCTAAACGATTCCGAAAGACGGTGATAAGCTTTGGTTCGGAAGGCCAGCAAAGACAACAGCAACATGAAAGCACCGGCCAAAACAAATGTAAGCGCTATACCGCGGGCATTCCCTTCTCCAAGCAACCAGCCGAAGACTTGTTTTCCGGCATCGCTGTCCATAAAAGGGATAATGGAGAATTGTGCTATCGGGCCGATCAGATAACTGGATATGGGAGTAGCAGCAGATTCCACGGTTTGGGCAAATCCGAAAACACGGCCTTGTTTGATTTTCGGTACGACGGTTTGAATAATGGTTTGTTCGGCAGCTTCGATAAACGGAACGAAAAACATGTAGAGAAAAATCCCTGCCAGAAACAACCACGCCCATTCGCGAACCGTAAAAAGCAGGCTGATCATGCTCGCAATTACGTACCCGTAAAGCAGTGTTCGTAATGGTTTTTTACCCAATCCTTTTTTTGCGATAGCCATGCCGCCGAAAATAAATCCTGTCCCGGTAATGCCGAGGAGAATACCCCACAATTCCACCGAAAACATTTCGAGCCCGTAAGGGTCAAGCAGCACCATAAATATTCCGCCGATAAAGTTGTTGAATGTGGTGAAAAATATCAAGGGCATCAGCCCGGGAACGGAACGAATGGCTTTTATGGCACCTTTAAAATCGATTTGTTTGTTCAGTACTTCGGGGTCGTGATGCAGGTGATTTTCGGGTATCGGAACAAAAAAGAGATGAATCAACGCCAATCCTGATAAAATAAGCGTGATGTACATCGCCCACTCAAGTCCCATCTTCCCGATGACCAATCCGCTGAAAACCGTATTGGCGATCATCCCGAAACCTTGTACCATTCCCACCATTCCGTTGGCGCGGGCGTAGTCTTCCTTCGGAACTAAAATAGAAACGGTTGTCGAAAGTGCTATCGAACGAAGATTGCTGACAAGCGCACTCAAAAGAATGGAAAGCGAAAAAATCCAGAACGCAGGCGACGACATATCGGCAATTTCCTGACGATCGAAAATCAGAAAAACTGACCCTGCAAGCAATAAAAATGCAATCGCTATTACCGATGAAACGGCTATTACCTTCTTTTTCCTATGCTTGTCAACAATGGTGCCGAAAAACATCCCCGACAGTGTAACAAGCGTCATAAAAGTTCCACTAAGTATGGAAAGAATAAGAACGGAATGGGTTTCGAGATAGAGCCAGAAAGACAATGCACTCCACAGAAAAAAAGTGGAGGTGTTTGCTACAGCTATATTGATGAGAATATTGAGAAATCGTTTCATTCGTGCGTTCAGAAAAACAGACTTTTAAACAACGTAAGTGATTTTTTGTTCGGACGGTAAATTTGCAGAAAAAATGTATCTTTACGCGAAAAAATGACGTTATGGAAGTCAAAAATATAGGTTTTGTGATTTTATCTGATGATGTAAAAGCAGCATCATCGTTTTATACCACACATTTTGGATTTAATGCCTTGATTGTGTTAGACTGGTTTGCAAGTCACGAGCACGAGGCATACAAAGGTGTTTATTTTGATATTATAAAAAAAGGCCACGAATCTGCGGGACACGCTTTGTTAAATGAATCGACAAAAGGAACAATGATTGCGTTAATTGTAGAAAACGCAGAAAAAGAATTTATTCGTTTAACAAAAGAAGGAGTAAGCATGGCAATGGCTACGAAAGAAGAACCATGGGGACAGAAAAGATTTCAGGTTTATGCACCGGACGGTGTTATCGTAGAAATAATTGAACAAATTGCTCCGGATATGGAGTGGATGAAGAATAATATATAATCAGATGATAGTACTCGAACATTTACCCGAAGACAACGCCGGCCGTTTACATCCCGGAATAACCCGCGAAAAAGCTTTTGCGCTGGTGGAAAAATACAACAAAGAGCCGTTTCACATACAGCACGCTGAAACGGTGGAGGCGATGATGCGCTACTATGCCCGCACATTGGGTTATGCCGAAGAAGAAGAGTTTTGGGGTTTGGTGGGTTTGTTGCACGATTTGGATTTCGAGCAGTTTCCGGATGAACATTGTATAAAAGTGCGCGAAATATTCGATGCCGAAGGCATTGACCCCGAAATGAAACGTGCGGTGGTTTCTCACGCTTACGGGTTTACTCAACACGATGTAAAACCGGAACATCAGATGGAAAAAGTGCTGTATGCAGCCGATGAACTCACCGGATTAATCGGCGCTGCTATCTTGATGCGTCCCAGCAAAAGCACACTCGATTTAACGGTGCAGTCGCTGAAAAAGAAATTCAAGGATAAAAAGTTTGCCGCCGGTTGTTCGCGCGAAGTCATCCAGAAAGGCGCTGATCTACTGGGCTGGGATTTGGAGTACCTGATGGACGAAACCATCAAGGCGATGCAGGAGAAAGAACGGGCAGAACAAGTATAAAATAACTGATTATGATATCAAAACCGGAAACACCCGATGCATACGTGCAACAACTCGCTCCCGAGCGCAAGGACGCCATCGAAAAACTACGGCAGGTATTGAAAGAAAACCTTCCCGATGGTTACGTGGAAGAAATAAGTTACGGAATGATCGGTTATGTCATTCCCTTTTCCATTTACCCCGACGGCTATGCCGTGAAACCGAAAGTGCCGCTGCCACTGATGAACCTTGCTTCGCAAAAGAATCACATAGCGTTGTACCACATGGCCGTTGGTGTTATACCCGGCTTGCTGGACTGGTTTCAGGCAGAATATCCCAAACATAGCAAAACCAAGCTGGATATGGGAAAAGGCTGCATCCGGTTCAAGAAAATCGATGACATTCCCTACGAACTTATCGGGCAGCTGGCGCAAAAAGTATCGGTGCAGCAGTGGATAGACACCTATGAAAATGCGGTGAGAAGGAAGTAGAGACGCGATTTATCGCGTCTAAATTCATTGCGTCTGAATTCATCGATGAATTTCACGTTCAACGTGATTTCTTTCGTGCAATATCAAGATTTAAGGTAATTCGCACAGCAACCCTATTGTTGTGATTTTCAATAACACTTTCCATTTCTGCGAAGAAAGCGTAGGAAAAGGCAGCATGATCGGGGAAAGTTTTCAGCAGTTTTATGTATTCCGTGCCGGTGAATTGCACTTTCGTTGTAAATATTCGGTGGCTTAACAATTCGAATAATTCGCTGTTTATAATCTCATTCTTTCGGTTTTCAATTTTCTCGGACTGAATTTCGCCGATACTTTTCTCTAATTTACTTCCCGTGTGTACAGAATAAATTTCTTGAATTTCCGTACTTAAATCCGGGTTATCCACTAAAAAATTGTTCCAGAACACTATTAGCAACCCATTTTCTTTCAATAGTTTGTGATATTTTGTAAATTTCGTTTCACTGTTTAACCAATGAAAGGATGTTGCCGAAACAACAGCGTCAAAGTAATCGTTTTCAAGTTCGGCACTCTCGAAATAATCGTTGATAATTTTTATGTTCGGTTCACTTCCGAATTTTTCATTCAACAACCGGCTGAGGTTTTTGCCCGGTTCCAACAGCGTGAGTTCCGGTTTCCATATCTCGTTGATCCTCTCTGTTGCAATGCCGTTTCCGGCACCGATTTCCAGTATTTTATAGGTAGGGCCGGGTTTCAGAAATGCCGAAATAGCGTGGTAAACTTCCTCGTTATAGGCAGGGCGTATTTCGTTGTATACATCCGAAAATGTATCGAAAAATTCAACGGACGGATGTTGTTTTTTATTGATTGTGTTCATCTGTTTCCCTGTAGAGACGTTGCACGCAACGTCTGAACGATGTGTTGCGTTTTCACCTGAGACGTTATACATAACGTCTCTACAACGACAGGGTAAAAATTATCACTAAATACAGGAAAATAAATTTTTTACATCAAACTATCTTTCAGGAAATTCTTGTATATTTTGTTCTTACTCGATGATAATGCATATGCCGGATGCCGATAGAATGCATAGATTTTTCTGTCTAATGCACGGGAGTAAAACGACATTACTTTATCGTAAATTTCCCTTGCTTTGGAAACAGGTATTTCAATCAGCACTTTCACAATTACTTCCGATGTGGCCAGTACAGGCAATTTGCGTTCGGGGTCGAATGCGTCCAATTCTTCTTTCAGGTGTTTGAGCCACAATTGAGCGATTTTGTTCCAGTTTTTGTTTTTGGATGTTTCGTCCACGAAATAGTTCCGGCAAACATTTTGGATGTACAGGTTATCCACAGTTAATCCAACCTGATTTAAATTTGTCAGCTGCGGCCTGAAAAACTCAGTGTATTCATCAATTCCGAAAACCGTTTTCAGTTGTTTCTGTCCTTTGTTTGTTTTTATTCCGTTGTTGGTGGGGTCTGCGCCTAGTAAAATAGCCTTGATTTCTCCTTTGCCGATGTAGGCTTGCGGTAATTCCGTAATTTCCATATTACAGAATGTAACCAAATCAGGATAGTTTATAATTTCTTCGAAGAAAGGATGCTGATTCATAGTCATATGTATTTGATGGTATATTTCTGCTTGTGTTTTGTTAGCTTCGCCTTTCAGAAGAGGAGACCGGCGAAATGAATTTTAAACCGGCTTAGCCGTGAGGATTCAGGAGGAATGTTGGTGTCTTTGTTAACGTTAAATGAGGAAATTAATTGAAATTTAATTCAGATAAAATTTCGTCGGTATATTCTCCGATTTTGTTTTCAAAAACAAGTTTTTTTGGTCCTTTTGCACTATCAATATAATCCAGTGCGTTTTGGTATGCATTAGTTAAGCTTTTATCTTGTGGTTTTGCAATCAATAAGTCGAAACGGAAATTTTTAGATTTGCTGTATTCGTTCAAATCATTTAGATAACCAAAATGCAAAGCGGCTTTGCTCTGTATGGAATATTCCTCCAGTAAATCGAAACTTACGGGTTTTATGAAATTCTTAGTGATCTTGTCTGACCAGGAGTACTCAAATTTGTGGGTAAAGAACTTTGTTTTTATTATTTCATCCTTTGTCAGATGTTTTTCAATTTTGTCATTTTCAAAATACCTTTTGAATTTTCTTACCAGATATTCTTCGTTATGTCTGATTCGCGTTGGTCCTTCGACATCAATTCCTGGTAAAAACAATTTTGCAAATTCACTTACGGTTGTCTCTCTATCCTTGAATACGTTGATGGCCTGGTTGGGTTCACTAAACACTAATCCTGCTGCATCTACAGCTAAAATCTTTTTATGGATAAAATCCGTAAAATCATTGTTTAAAGGGTATCCGGCAAATAAATCAATAGCGTTCTTAATATTGTCTTTGATATTTCTGATGTAGGCTGAGAATAGCGATGAGTTAAAGTCAGGATAAACGGCTTTTAAACGGGTAGCATCACCGTGTGAGAACTCAAATTGTTTTTCTTCGGGAAAGTAAAACAATATCCCTACGTTCAGGATTTCTCCTAACGATAAGTTATGCTTGTATTGCAAAATACTATAAATTATATACTTATTCATTACAGGGATGACTTTAACTGTGAGACAAAAATAGTACTTTTTTGTTTAATATGTTCCAATCGATGCAAAATTGG
>ENA-UOOM01000472-UOOM01000472.1-fermentation-metagenome-genome-assembly--contig:-NODE-472-length-46328-cov-3.857973_pt1 | contig 46328 bp, 39 predicted proteins | sample MGYA00245781_ERZ724031 | MGnify/ENA primary metagenome ERZ724031 (study PRJEB28704, sample SAMN03018317) | fermentation metagenome | biome: anthropogenic terrestrial biome; feature: soil; material...
GATGGCTGAGGGGGATAATAACGCCAAAAGGCAGATTGTAGAAGCAAACCTGCGTCTTGTTGTCAGTATAGCAAAGCGTTATGTCAACAGAGGTATGTTCTTCCTCGATCTTATACAGGAGGGCAACCTCGGCTTGATGAAAGCTGTGGAAAAGTTCGACTACGGAAAGGGATATAAATTCTCTACCTATGCGACCTGGTGGATAAGACAAGCTATAACGAGAGCCATAGCAGATCAGGCGAGAACAATACGCATACCTGTTCATATGGTTGAGACTATAAATAAGGTTCTCAGAGTGTCAAGACAGCTCTTACAGGAGCTTGGCAGGGACGCGACTGATGAGGAAATCAGCGAGGAGATGGGGATGCCGATAGACAAGGTGCGCGAGATTCTGAAAATCGCACAGGAACCCGTTTCGCTTGAGATGCCCATAGGCGAGGAGGAGGACAGTCATTTGGGCGATTTCATCGCCGATGATAACACCCCTGCCCCTGCTGATGCCGCTTCATATATGATGCTGCGCGAGCAGCTTTTGGAGGTTCTCCATACACTTACTCCAAGAGAGGAGAGCGTTTTGAAGCTGCGGTTCGGTTTGGAAGACGGCAGACCGAGAACGCTTGAGGAGGTCGGAAAGGTCTTTGATATAACTCGTGAACGTATTCGCCAAATCGAGGCAAAGGCTCTTCGAAAACTGCGCCATCCCAGCCGCTCGAAAAAGCTGAAAGATTATCTCGAATAACAAAACCCGCATTAGTAAGGTGATTAATTTCTGAAAGGTTAAAATAATTACAATGAGAGAACAACTCGAAAACATTAAAAAACTTGCATCAGACGATATTCAATCCTCTCGTTCAGACGCAGAGCTTGATGCCGTACGTGTAAAATACCTCGGTAAAAAAGGTCTTCTTACGGGAATACTCCGCGGCATGGGGCAGATCAGCCCGGAGGAAAGGCCGGTTATCGGCGCGCTTGCTAATACAGTTCGTGAGGAACTTGAAAAATACATAGAGGAAAAGAGCCTGTTTTTAAGGGAAAAGGAGCTTTCCGAAAAGCTTGAAAACGAGAAGCTTGATGTTACCCTACCCGCCAAGAAGAAGAATATAGGCAAGCTTCATCCCATATCGCTCGTCGAAAACAGGATGAGGGAAATCTTCATCGGCATGGGCTTTGAAGTTGTAGAGGGGCCGGAGGTGGAAAGTGCGTACAATAACTTTGACGCATTAAACGCTCCCGCCGACCACCCGTCAAGGGATTATACCGATACATTCTATATTTCGACCGACATTCTTTTACGCACTCAGACCTCTCCCGTGCAGATAAGAGCAATGCAGAAAAAAAAGCCTCCTATCAGAATCATATCTCCCGGCAGGGTTTATCGTGTGGACGAGCTTGACTCCACGCATTCACCTGTGTTTCACCAGCTCGAGGGGCTAGTAATCGATAAAAACATCAACATGGGCGATTTAAAAGGCACTCTTGCGTTGTTTGCAAGAGCTATGTTCGGTGAGAGGACAAAAACCCGCTTTCGTCCGCATAACTTCCCGTTTACCGAACCTTCAGCTGAGGTTGACGTTTCCTGTTTTGTATGCGGTGGCAAAGGGTGCCGTTTTTGCAAATCAGAGGGTTGGATAGAAATACTCGGTGCGGGAATGGTTCATCCCAATGTGCTTTCCGGCTGCGGAATCGATCCTGAGGTCTACACGGGTTTCGCTTTCGGCGTCGGATTGGAGCGCGTAGCTCTTTTAAAGTACAATATCGATGATTTACGTCTGCTTTACGAAAACGATATTCGCTTTTTAGAGCAGTTTTAGGGGGATAACAATATGAAGGTTTCTTTGAATTGGTTAAAGGATTATGTAAACATAAATACAAATATTCGGAATTATTGTGAGACTATGACTCATTCCGGCACAATGGTTGAGAGCTATGAACTGCTTGGTGAGGATATAAAAAATGTGGTCGTCGGAAAGATTATGTCGACCGAACCTCACCCCGATTCCGATCACCTTATTGTCTGTAAAATAAATATCGGAAGCGAGCCTTTTTTGCAAATAGTCACCGGTGCACAGAATGTTAAGCCCGGAGATATAGTTCCCGTATGCCTTAACGGAGCGGTTCTGCCCGTTGGCAAAACCATAAAGACCGGAAAGCTCAGAGGCGTTCTGTCTGAAGGTATGCTCTGCTCAATCGACGAACTCGGACTGACAGTAAATGATTTTCCTTATACAAATGAAGATGGGATTTTCATTTTACAGGAACAGTGTAACCTTGGCGACGATATCAGGGATGTTTTAATGCTCAGGGATACAATAGTTGATTTTGAGCTGACTTTTAACCGGCCTGATTGTCAGTCCTACCTCGGCATAGCAAGGGAGAGCGCTGCCGCGCTCGGCGTTCCTCTGAATATAAAAGAACCTGTCGTCAAGAGAACGGAAGACGGCGATAATATCGAAAAGCACCTTAAGGTTGAAGTTAAGAATACTGTTTTATGTCCGAGATATACAGCGAGGATGTTAAAGAACGTAAAAATTGCTCCCTCACCGTTATGGTTGCGCTCAAAGCTCCGCTCGGCGGGTGTTCGTCCAATCAACAATATCGTCGATATTACAAATTATGTTATGATAGAGTACGGTCAGCCTATGCACGCATTCGATTACAACTATTTAGCAAGTAAAAGCATAATCGTACGCAACGCAAGAGAGGGCGAGAGCATAATTACACTCGATAATGCAGTGAGGAATCTCAGTTCCGATATGCTGTGTATTGCCGATGGTGAAAATGCCGTTGCCCTTGCAGGAATTATAGGCGGTTTGAACAGCGGAATCAAGGACAACACAGCGACCGTTGTTTTTGAATCCGCAAACTTCAACCGCGAAAATATCAGGCATACCTCAAGAGCTCTCGGTATACGCACCGAGTCAAGCGCAAGGTTTGAAAAAGGGTTACCTGCCTGCAACACTCTTGATGCTGTAAACAGAGCTGTCGAACTTGCCGTTTCAATTGGTGTAGGTGAGGTTGTAGACGGTATAATTGACATCGTCGGTACGGATATCGGTGAGAGAACTCTCAACTTTGATTACAAGCGGGTAAACCGCCTTCTTGGAACGGATATCAGCTTCGAGGAAATGGCTCTGCTGCTTCTGCCCCTCGGGTTAAAAACAGACAGCAACAGGAACTTGGTCGTTCCGCCTTTTAGAGGAGATATTGTTAATACTGCTGATATTGCCGAGGAGGTTGCCCGTCTTTACGGTTATGATAAAATTCCTGAGAACAACTTTACCGCCGATATTGCCGAGGGTGGACTTAATCAGGCACAGAAGTTCCGGATTCAGGCAAGCCATGTAATGGTTTCGCTTGGTTTTTTGGAGATTTATACCTTCTCTTTTATATCTCCCAAACTCTATGATAAAATACGTCTGCCGTCAGACAGCGAACTAAGGGACAGCATTAAACTGATAAACCCCCTCGGAGAGGATACCTCAGTTATGCGTACCACGGCACTTCCCTCTATGCTTGAGTCGGTCTCCCGCAACTTCAATCACCGTATACCCTCATGCAGACTTTTTGAGAACGCTACGGTGTATAAGAAATGCAGGGATATGTCGTTGGAGGAAAAAAACCTTGTATTCGCTTTTTACGGTTCGGGTGATTTTTACGACGCAAAAGGTTATGTAGAGGGTGTTTTTGACGCTCTCAGAGTCAAAAACTATGAGATCAAATCCGTCAGCGACGATCCTGCTTTCCATCCGGGCAGGTGTGCCGAATACTTTGTAAATGGCAGGTTTATCGCAAAAGTCGGTCAAATCCATCCTCAGGTTGCCGATAATTTTGACATAGGCACGGTTGTTTATGCAGCGGTTCTGTCGATACCCGCAATATATGAAGAGCATGAGGCGGACATACAATATAAACCCCTCCCCCAGTATCCCTCGGTTGAGCGTGATCTCGCACTTATTACGGACGAAGCTGTCGAGGCGGGAACTCTATGCAAAAACATTATGAGTTATTCCGGCAAGTCGCTAATTAGCGCTGTTGTTTTTGATGTTTACAGGGGTAAGGGAGTTGATGAGAATAAAAAGAGCGTAGCTGTCAGACTGACTTTCCGGCTCATGGACAGGACCATGACAGAGGAAGAGGTAGATACCGCTGTTAAGAAAATTCTCAAAAAGCTCGATAGCGAGATGGGTATAACCTTACGAGTATAAGGTTACTAACATAAATAATTCTTTTTCTTTAATCTTATCTTAAGTCATATTTAAAAAATGACTATTGCAAAAACGTTTTTTATATAGTATAATTAATAAAACGATTGTAAGCAAGGAGGGTTTGGAATGCAGGATAACAAACAAAAGACGATTATGTTCCCAATTAAGGATCAGAACCAGCTGATTATACAGGAAACATTACAAAGCGTTTACAACTCACTTAAAGAGAAGGGCTATAATCCCATAAATCAGATTGTGGGTTATATACTTTCCGAGGACCCGACATATATCACGAATTATAACAATGCAAGAGCAGTTATAAGTAAAATTGATCGGGACGAGCTTTTGCGTGTTCTTGTAGAAAACTTCCTTACCCTTTGATTGCGGACAGAATCGGAAACTCATTTATGCGCACTCACGGAAAGGATTTGATTATTTGAGCGAAATGAAGACACTCATGTATAAGGGCAAGCCCCTTGTACGGCAGGGGCAGTTCGTGTTTTACGGTTTTCCCGACGATAAATATATACTCTATATGAACATTGTTGAGAGCAAAAACATAGGCAATATTGACGTAGCAACCAAAGTGCTTGTGCAGATTCAGAACACTGACAATGATATCAGCTTCAACGAAAAAATCATTAAGCAGTGTGAGAAACGTAATTTCTATGATGCTTTTGAAATCGGTACAATTTGGCTGGAACGCGAACTGAAAAAGTAAGATACAAAACCGTACCGAACTTTGTGTACGGTTTTATCAATATAATACTTCCGGGTACGACAGAATTAATTGAATTAAAATACTGATTCAGATAATATGAAGCGGTATTTTATATATTTAGGAGATGTAAAAGTGGATATTTTTAGTAAATGTAATGCCTTTACCTCCGCAGCAGAAGCCCGTGCTGCCGGAATATACCCCTATTTTCATGCGCTTGAGAGCATGCAGGACATAGAGGTTGTTATGGAGGGCAAACGCCGGATTATGCTCGGTTCAAACAACTATCTTGGACTTACAACAAACCCGGAGATTATTGAAGCGGGAATAAAAGCGTTTGAAAAATACGGCTCCGGCTGCTCAGGATCACGCTTTCTTAACGGAACTCTTAAACTGCACCTTGAGCTTGAGAAAGAGCTTGCCGACTTTTTTTACAAAGAGGCGGTTATGACCTTTTCAACCGGTTTCCAAACCAACCTCGGTATCATCAGCTCGATAGTGGGCTTAGGGGATTATGTTTATTGCGACAGGGAAAACCACGCAAGCATTTATGATGGTTGCAAACTCAGTTACGGCAAGCGTATACTCTATAACCACAGCGATATTGAGGACCTTGAAAACAAGCTAAAAAACTCACCTGAAAAAGCAGGTAAGCTGATTGTCACCGATGGCGTATTCAGCATGCGCGGTGATTTATGTAAACTGCCTGAAATTGTTGCACTCGCAAAAAAATACGGTGCGCGCGTCATGGTTGACGACGCTCACGCCTTAGGCGTCATAGGTAAAGGCGGCAGAGGGACAGCAAGCCACTTCGGACTTGAGAAAGAGGTCGATATATATATGGGCACCTTTTCAAAATCCCTGGCAAGCCTCGGCGGCTATATGGCTGCAGACGAATATGTTATAGATTATGTAAAGCATACCTCTCGCCCGTTTATTTTTTCAGCTTCAATAACTCCGGCAAGCTGTGCCACAGCTCTTACGGCTCTGCGGTATTTAAAAAAGCATCCTGAAATTGTTGAGCAGTTATCGGAAATTGCCAATCATCTTCGCGCTTCTCTCGAATCACGCAGCGTCAAGATATGTAAATCCAACACACCCATTATACCTATATATACGAAAGATATCATCACAACTTTGTCCGTCAATAAACAGCTCTACGATGCCGGTGTATATGTAAACCCCGTATTACCTCCCGCTACGCCTGAGAACGATTGTATGCTGCGTGTAAGCTGCATGGCATCACATACAAAAGACATTATAAACGAGGCTGCATCAATTATTGCCGAGGTTCTTGCAAGGAACAATCTTTTGGGCAACACTGCTGTCATACAATAATGAAAAAGATTGCAGTAATTTCAGGTGCGAGCAGCGGGATCGGACTTTCCGCTGCAGCTATGTTCTACAATAACGGATATGTCGTTTATTCATTGAGCAGGGCAAAGCCGGAGGATAACAGAATCCTGCATATCCCCACCGATGTTTCTAATGCACAATCAGTAAAAGACGCAGTAGAAGCGGTAATCACCTCCGAGGGTAGAATCGATGTTCTGGTAAATAACGCGGGATTTGGTATATCCGGTCCTGTGGAGCTTACTGATCTTTCGGATGCAAAGAGTATCTTTGATGTCAACTTCTTCGGCACATTTTTATGCATAAAATATGCACTGCCTTATATGAGAGCGCAGGGATATGGTCATATCGTTTGCGTCAGTTCTATCGCAGCGGTGCTGCCGGTCCCCTACCAGTCCTTTTACTCCTGCACAAAAAGCGCGATAAATGCTTTTGTTCTTTCTCTCGCCAACGAGGTCAGGCCTTTTGGTATCAAGGTATCAGCAGTTATGCCGGGCGACGTAAAAACAGGCTTTACATCAAACAGAAAAAAAAGCGTATCAGACAACGAGAATTACCGTGCGCATGAGCAGAGAGCGATTAACAGAATGGAGCAAGACGAGCAGAACGGGATGTCCCCGGAAAAGGTAGCACGGCGCATATTCAAAGCGGCAACTAAAAAGCGCCCGAGGGTGATTTATGCCGTGGGATTTTCATACAGGCTTTTTGCAGTTCTGCAGAAAATTCTTCCTGCCGGATTTGTAAATTACATAGAGGGCAAAATATACGGTTGAAAAAGAAAACTGCCTGATGATACAGGCGGTTTTTTGGTTTACAGAAAGGGCGGTACTAAAACAATGAAAATACATAGCTTCTCGGATTTTTGCGACGCTCTTTCTGATTGCGGGTTCTCTATGGGCGGCGGCAACGCAAAAGGTATATATTCGGTTATCCCATATGGATGGGAACAGCAGGATAACATTGACTCGCCTGTAAAGTGGCATACCGGCAACCCAGAGACCGACCCGTGGGAATGGCGTATGCGTGTACTTGAGGAACGAAAAGACATTGCATATTCCAAGGTATTTTTCCGCGCTAGCGGTTTTATTACAAAAGACTGGTATGAGTATTTTTATGCTGTCCGCAGAAGAGGTTACAGCTTTGAGGAAGCGTATGCAGACGGTATGATAAACCGCAACGAAAAACGTATTTATGAGGTTATTCTCGAAAATGGCGAAACGGCTTTTCATGAAGTAAAGCAGCTTTGCGGTTTTTCCGGAGAGGAAAGCTCAAAGTTCGAGCAGGCTGTCATCGATCTTCAGATGAAAATGTATATAACTATTTGCGGCAGGTCACGCAGGATAAACAGGCGCGGTGAGGCATACGGCTGGAACAGCACAGTCTTCACTACCGTTGAGGATTTCTGGCAAGCACGTGGACATGATTTAAAAAGCGTAAGTCCCGAACTCGCTTATAATAAAATTATGGAAAAAGTATATTCCCTTAACCCAAATGCAAAACTGAAAACAGCGGACAGATTCATCAGGGGATAAGAATAAATCTGAATCAGCATTAACAAAAAAACAAGGAGGAAAAAGGGTATGCAAATTTTCGGTGACGGAATACATGACGATACGAGTGCGATACAGGAGTTGCTTGACAACCAAAACGCTGTCAATCTGCCGGTACCGCAGAGTTTTTATTTGATTTCAAAACCTCTAAAGCTGAGGTCTAATCAGACCCTGAGGCTTGAGAACTTTGCCGCGGTGAGGCTTGCAGCAAAGAGCAGCTGTATGATGGTATTCTGTGAGCATTGTAAAAATGTAGTTCTCGAAGGCGGCATCTGGGATATGAACAACATGGAGCAAAATCCCAACCCCCTTTGGACACACAGCTTCGGAGAGGTAAAGCATAATGATATGGATGACAGATATCTCGGTGTAGCAATGCGCTTTTTTGATGTCACCAATCTGACTATAAAAAACCTTGTCGTAAAAGACCCTGTTACTTTCGGCATACAGATTGCCAAAGCGTATCAGTTTACCGTCGATAATATAACTTTCGACTACAACCAGGGAAACCCGGTCCTTGCCACGATGGATGGCGTTCATTTAGAGAGTGGATGCAGGTACGGCAGAGTGACAAACCTCAAGGGAAAAACCTTTGACGACCTTTTGGCTATAAATGCCGACGACTTTTATTACGGTGATATTTCGGATATTTCCGTCGACGGTATTTACGCCGAGGGTTCTCATAGTGCGATCCGTATGCTTGCTGTAAAGAGCACTATCAGCAGGATTTCAATAAACAACATTTTCGGTAGTTTTTATCAGTATTGTATAGGAATAACCAAATATTACAATATAGGGAATAAATCCCTCAGGGGAAAATACGACCAGATAACCATTTCCAACGTATACGGAAGAAAGCACTTCAGATACCCGGATTTTTATACCGATAAGAGCTATGTTTACCCTTTTATTTATATCGAAAAAGAGCTTGATATTAAAAATCTTACAATAAGAGACCTTCACCGCAGGGAGACTGAAACGGATATAGAAACGGTTTTCGTCGACAGCGATACGGTTATTGAGAATCTCACAATTACAGACTGCTCGTATGAGAACAGCATCGGAAAAGCACCCTTTTTGACCGTTAAGGGAGAGGTCAAAAACATGAACCTCAGTAACATACGGCTTTACGGCGACAATATAAATCTGATGTAAATATAAAACACCGCTATGCTCTTTATTAATAGAACAGCGGTGTTTTTTATTCTGCTGACGATATGTTGTAAAACTTAAATGTGTAAACCCTTCTCAAGAACCTCTTTAAGAACCGGATAAACCGTCTCCGCCATTCTAAAAAAGCCAAGATCGTTCGGATGTAGATTATCCACCGTGCAGGTGTCACGCTCGGTTAATCCGAGGAGTGTTTTTCCGTCAATGAAACGCAGGTTTTTATCCCCCGAGGCAACGGCTTTTTCGTAATTATCCCTTAAAAGCAGATACCGTTCTTCCGAGTTCGCATTGTTTTTATACAAATCGGGGACGGGGTTTGTCATCATTATTATGGGTACATCCGGCTGCTTTAACCGAATTTTCCTATACATGGGTTCATGAGTGCTTTTTAATTCCTCAAGGGAACGGGCGTTAAAATCATAATCCATTACAAAAGCTGCCATGGGAATCGATGCGATATAATCAACAATATCGCTATCACCGAACGCATTACCCGAAAAGCCCAGATTAATCAGCTCAAAATCAAGGTTTTTTGCAAGAATGTTCGCGTAATTGTTACCCGGTCTTGAGGCGACACCTCCCTGTGTTATCGACGAGCCGTAAAAAACAACCTTGCCGTATTTTGTTTTCTTCGGTGGCAGTAATATACTGTTTTTATCAAGTCCCACCGCGAGTCTTTCAACACGGTTGTATAACGGAAAGTTGACTGTAATATCCCTAAACCCCTCGCTGTCGGCGGGTGAATTGAAATATCCGAGCTTCTCAAAGTTCAATGTGGAAATTGTTGCCGGCGCAAGGAACATCTCAAAGCTCCTTCCGGCGTAAACGTCAAAGCCAGATGAGCCCGTCAACGGCATATGGCACATAAGGTCAACCGACGGAACGGTCGCATTAAGTGCGATATACGGACTGTTTGTTCTAAAGCGGAGCCTAACGCCGGAGGTATGCCCCGCCAACCATGCAAGCTCGGGTCGGGTATTTTTTATAACACGCTCGGGTAGCCTTAAAAACCTCCCGCCGCTGTCCTCAGCAAGCCCTGTAAGCAGGAAAGGCTCCTCCCTGCAGTTCATAAACACCAAAGAACCATTCTTTTGACCTATTTCCGAATCTAAACTGAAATTTCTGTCAATATCGCTTATTTTCATTATAACCTCAATAAATTCATTCGTATATAGTATTACTTTATCTGATTATCTGTCGGTATATTCTACCATATATTTTACCGATAATCAATCCATCCTATGTGAATTTTGCTTTTTTATATACGAAAAAAATTATTGTGTCATACATCGGTCATCTATTAAACGAGTCATATATAAGGTATTTTCCGTCTACTTTCTTAAGAAAATAGGTTACATCGATATAATCTTTAAAATCCTCTTTCCCGCGTTTTATCAGCACGTGAGTAAACTGAACCCTGCAGGAAAATGTATTTTCATCATATTGGTAAAATTCGCTTGCTCTCACATCATCGAACCTGTAATCCGAATGGATGATGGCAAATTGCGTCTGGGAGGTTCTCAGACTCTCGTAAAGGCGTGTACCCTTTAAAAAATATTTCGCAGCGTCGGAAAATTTGCCGTCAAATTCCATGTATTCGGCACAACGCTTTGCAGCCTCGACTACATAATCAGATTGTTCCGATTTTAGTTTCTCGCTGTATATTATCGCCGCAGTATATATGTCATTTTCTTCATCATAAGTAATCGTGCTCTCGCCGTTTTCGTTTCTGACGTAGATTTCCGGTTTATACATTAATCCGTCGATTTTATATGTACTGTAGGTGATACCCTTAACCCCTTCAGGCATAAAATCGCAGCTTGCAGTCTTAATCTCCGACTTTATACAATGCGTGGAATTAAGAGTATAATCATTAATATAAACCGCAGCATCATCAGGAGCGCTAACCGTAACGCTCAGGCGCGGAGGATTTATATTCTCTACTGTATCCAACTCATATTCGGGAAACTCATACTTGGAGAGCTTTCCGCTCTGTTTTATTGTGAACGAGGAGAATTTTTTGCCGTCCGCCTTTACTGTAAAACACAGTGTATCATCTCCGGATTTGCTCCGCGCGCGGTGGTATGTAATCTCCTTACCATTGGTCAGTTCATTAAAAAATCTTACAAGGTCAATGGTTGTCTCGGCGGGCGATATGCTGTTTTCGGAAATACTTATCAGTCTTGAAAAGTCACGCTCATCGTAATAATACCTGAAAATCTCCTCAGCCACGTATTTTGGCTGGGTATCCTCGTAGTCTTTAAGATAATCTATAAACTTTTCTTTTACTATATTGAGCGCTACTAATCCGGCAATAACGAATAATACGATAATAGCGTAAAAGTACGGAAATCTGAATTTTTTTACATTCATTTTTGTTTTCATTATATCAGTATTATTCAATTCCCTCTCACCATCCAATATGTAGGGATTCTGCGCGGGTTTGTAAACGCCTTGTATTTGTTAACCATACCCTGCTTCTGATACTCGTCAAGCGTGCTTGTGTCGATATTATACTTGGTTATGTAATCCCTGTAATACATCATCGCAGAAGATCCTCCATCAAGCATCCCCGCAGTAACCGCACCGCAGGAAACCATCATATCGATTACATCATTACGTGTAGCTCCTATGCTGCTCCCTGTTCTTCCATCAGTGACGATAAAAATGACTGTTCCGTCAGCACGTTGCCCGATAGCTGTTCTCTGAGCGGTGCCGGTGTTGTTGTCGCTGTAATGAAAACGAACCTCATCGTCTTTTATATCTATCAGCACATTACCGCTCTGGAAGCAGACCGCATCGCGTATTCCAAGCCGGTTCGCCTCCTCTTCGGTCATTGATGAGGTGACTATTAGCTTGTTATCTTTATCCATTCCGATGAATGTTCTTCTGCAGCCGTCATTCCAAACCATTTTTCCCTGCGAGTAAGTAAGCCCTACCGGCGTCGCACCTGTTCCCTTCCCGTTTGTGTCATTAAACTCGCCTCCGTTTATAGCAGCAAGAGCGTTTTCGCGTTCAACCGCATTAAAAAGTCTTATACCTGCGGTGGCGTTGACAAAGTTGCTCGAAGTCGCTACATAAACCTTCGACGGATCTTTTATAAGCAAGATATACGCTCTATATGTAGCTCCGATAACGGTTTGATATTTTATTCCGTCCGGATAATCTGCCCATTCGTCTGTCGTTTCCAACTCGTCTTTTTTTTGCTTTTCTGTCTGCTTTTTATAATCGTCGAGATTAATCTCGTCAATGTTCAAAATTTCGCTCGCTGAGACGATTCTATCAACTTCCTCGTCCGGAAGAAAAAGTCCGGGGACCCATTTGGTAGCGCTTGCCTGCATTGCCGAAAGAACCGCTTTGTCTCGCGCAGATTGGCTGGGACCGTTTACGATGGCATCGCAGAGAGTGTAAACTGAGTATACAGAAAACACTATCAACACAAGCAGAGTAATCAAAACCCGCCTGATAACTTTAAGCACGACGCTCTTTTTCTTTTTCGTTGCGGCGGCGGATTTTTCAAGTCGTACCAAATCCACCTTTTCAAAAACGATTTCCTCGTTGACCTTCGAGTTTTTCTCTGTAATTTCTTCCATAATGACAGCCCCTGTTTATAAACATTGTAATAACTTAATAGTGCAAAAAAACAGTCAAATAGTTTCATTTATTTATTATTTTATATAATTATATACTATCCTCCTCATTATTACAATATAAACAATATTGTAATAATCTCCGAATAAATGCTTGAATTGTATATGACACTTTGTTATAATATACAATAGATCAATTTAATGAAAGGACATGTGTAATATGAAGCTTTTCGGTAAAAGGATTCTTTCAATAAATGAAATTGATAGAAAAATAAGCGATATCATTGAAAACGGACGCAACAACCCTCAAAAATACGCAGTTAAACCACAATCGTTCAGAGAAGAAATCTGTTTGATTCTTTCAAAAGCGCCGGGCGGTTATGTGCTCTCTCAATCCGATAATCAGGATCTAATGCTTATAGAGGAATATATATATTACATGGTCGAAATCAGTTCAAAAGAGTACGATCTTCCTCTTTATTCGGAGTTTAAAGAAAACTTGGAGAAATACAGACTTATTGCAACCGAGCACGGACGAGCCGAAAAGGATAAGCTTGAGCAGTTCCGTCGTGAGGGTTATAACGGAAAAAAGTGGATTTGTGACTGCGGCAACGAGGAACACAAAAATCATAAAAGAACACACACGCAGATAAGCCGTCTCGATGATCCGTTTTATCTTCCCAATAATGTAAAGCTGATGTACCCGGGCGACCCGCGCGGTCCGAAAGAGGAAACGGCAGGTTGCCTTTGCCACATGGAGCCGGTACATATTGAGCGGATTTTTAACTGAGATAGGAATAAGAAAATAAGCGATCCGGCTTTAGTAAAAGACGGGACCGCTTATTTTTTTATTGCGTGTTATAGCTTACAACAGCAATCCTCATGCGAATACGGCGGATAGTGCATTTTAGAGAGCTCTATGACATCCTCCAGTTTAAATTGAAGGAGCATCTCTTTTTTTATAACGTTTCTCAGTGCCAGCTCCACAGAACGGTTTATTTTCAAAAGCTGATCTATTGTAATATGACCGGATGGTTTACAAGGATCAAGAGTACCGAGAGCATATTGAATATTTTCAGCCTCGGCATTAATTATATGAGCCAGACCCAACTCTTCTAAAGCAATCGATGCAAGTAAAAGATTTACAACATCCTTTCTATCCAGATCAATATCGGGAGTAATATCGGGAATGTTTGGGTGTGACAAGCTGATACCTCCTTTTTCTTATTCAATACAATACATATTATGTAAACCTGTTCAGGTTGGTTAAAACGTAAAGCGCTTTGTGACATACTGGATTTTTTTAAATATAATGGATATTAAGACATAAATACGTCTAATTTAAATAAACGAGGTGAAATCTTGTCTTCCCCGATAATTCCGGATTTTACGCCATATATCGATATTACTACGGAGGATGCTGTAAAGCTGCTGATAAAAGCGATTGAAAAACAGGTAGCAAGCCTTGATAAACTGATAGAGATTCAGAATTATGGAATCTTGCATGTTTTGGACGATACAAGATATAAGGAATCGGCGGTAAAGGACATATTAAACATAAACGAGAGCGTTGACAGTATGATAAGACATATCATGGAGCTGCAGACTGTTTTGCAGCTAATGCTCGAAAAGGCAAGAGAACTGGTTCTTATGGTGAAACGAACTTTTCCAAAGGAGCCTGTTGTCTCTCAGGAAACAAATGACGAATGTTCAAGTATATACGGCAGATTTGAAGGCTTGATAAAGAACATATCCAATATATTCCATAACCGGAATGCATCTCTTTCGGTTTTTATACCCCTCTGCGATGTTACCAGGCGTTCTATGCAATATACTGTAAAAAACGAAGATGCACTCTTCCGGTTTATTTCCTACGCTCATTATATAAAGGTTGAAGAACCTTGCTACTCAGACAGAATGACCTTTTCCGGCACGGGGAACGTTGATTATAAGTCGAAAAACAACACATTAAGCGATATGCCTGTCGACTTTACATTGACGGTATGGAACAGAACCGAAAAGATTACGGAATTCAGGATTGAGATAACTTCCGCAAATATAAGGGAATTGAACCACGACAGTGGTTTTGTAAACTGCACCGCAAATTATCAGTAAATCCGTACAGAGCAAAAGAGAGTACCTTCTTCCGTGAGCTGCACCCCAATCGTTCCTCATGTGTTTAATATATCACATGTTTTTCTTTCCGGGTGCAGTTAACCATCTGTACGCTCTTTTATATTGTATTAAATTCTATATGCTCTTATTTGCTTTTTTCCTGAAATAAAGTACTGTAACTGTGCCTCCGATCATAATAAGCCCTGCGGCGGCCAGTATTATCCATACTCTGCCGTTTCCACCGGTACGGGTAGCTATCGAGCTTTCGTTATCCGTCACTGTACTATCTCCGTTTGACGACTCTGTAGTGTCGACTATTGTTACTGTTACTGTCAGAGGTTCGCTGTAAGTAAAGTTGTCATATACAACAACCTCAAAGGTATCGATTCCCGAATAATTCTGTTGGGCGGTGAAAACGATGCTTTTTTTGTTGGGCAGCGCCGTTACTGTTCCGTGTTCCGGCTCCTTTGTAAAGATTACTGATATATCCCCCAAAAGTGTATCAGAATCGGTAATCTTCATTGCGATACGAGCATTTTTCTGACCCGATGTGGTCGTAAAATCAGGTATTTCCACAGCGGGAGTGTTTGCTGTATAAGTTTCCTTTATAAACCTGTATGTTTTGTCATACAGCGAACGCAGGTAGTTGCCTTTCTCCGTATAGATCTCCGCTTTGCAGAAATTATATATTGTACCCGGTCCCGCCCCCTGATAAAAAGTGTGCAGCGAGCTCATATACCCCGTTTGCAAGCCGTAATACAGATAACGCTCATAAGTCAGGCCGTATTCCTTATACTTATCGGAGACAAAGGAACCGGGCTCACCCGTTTCTATTTCGATGCCGAGATTGTGTTTATTTATCGTTACTGCAAACTCCCCGAGCATTTCCGGCTCAAAGTAATCACGGAAAACAAGGTTGGGCTGCATAACAGCAGCATCAAAGCCCAGCTCCTTCCAATGGTCAAATCCTGTCGAGAGATAAAAAGGATCGTATATAAACTTAAATTTACGCGAAGTCAAATATGTGGATGTTCGGTTTATAAGCTCCTGTTCATGATCAGTTTCATAATAATCGATCGATTCGCGGTACCAGTAAAAACCGCCGAAGTTCAGATTTTCATAACCCGCCTTTTTAAAGGTTGAATAAGTGAGGTTTATAAACCATTTGAGTATGTCCGTACGCTCCTCCAGAGTAGTGCATTTCTCGTCTATCCCGTCGCCGTCTATATCTCCGAACGCACCGCTGATAACTGTAGGGTACGGTAGGGTAAAGAAAACGGTTAATCTACCTTTTTTCCCAATCCGGGAGTAAACCTCACCGACAACTGTATTCAAAGCATCGCAGTTTATGCCCTGCTTAAAGGTGTTTTCCAAATATAAGAGCCAGTCGCTCATAACAGCGCCGTTTTTACCATTAGTCTTTACGAGTCTTCCACCCGATGGATAATCGGTATGGCAGGGAACAAAAGCTACCGAATCGAACATAGTATCGGTATAACTGCCATCGCTCTGCACATATGCGATATATGGCAGCAATTCCTCGGCTGTGTTATCGGCAACAGACTGCTCTTCATAATAGCCGTTATAAATCTTTATTATGTTCTTTACTCCGGCGATATCCATAAGGTAACCCGGATTGTTTGTTTTTTCGTCAGGCTTTATTCGTCTCTCGCTGCCGGTCTTTGTCTGTGTCCCGAAAATACGTATCTCGTCACAATAAGCGAAAATATCGCAGCAATACTCCACTTTGGCGTATCTTGCCCAGTAACAATTTTTAAAATCCTCAGCAATATCCGCCCTTCGGGTCGTTACATCGGTAATATCGAAATCAGGTGAGGTTCTGCACACAGTTTGATAATTCTCACCGTCCTCGGATAACATCACGTTCACATAACGCGGAGCGTAGATCGCCATATTTTTTATGTGTAAAAATCCCGCTGAAAAGCCACTTACCGACATCAATTCTCCGAAATCGAAGGTAACAATGCGTGACACTCCCCGCATCGCGCAATACCAAGCCGAACTGCTGTAATCTGTCATCGCAGTCACCCCGTCGGTGAGCTGTCCGTTGTCTATATTATATTTATCCGGCTCGTAGTGAAGATATGAGTGCGTCATGGGCTCACCCGTATCAATTTTATAGGGGAGTCCCCGTACAAGATTTACAGCCTCAGGGTTCGCGGCATAAACCGGAATCATGCTGCTTTCGATAATAAAAAAGCATATTGTCAGCAAAAAAACGCCGATTCTTTTTAGCAGCATCTGTTGTTTCCTCCATCGTGGTTTTATCAGCTGTACTTACGCTTAATTTTCTTTGTCGTTGTTTTTTCAAATTCCTCGGTTCTGAAGATTATCCTTTTTATCATCTTATACCCGGCTTCCCTCTCGTTGTATGCAGAAATTACCTTTCTTACCTCTGCTTCAACATCCTCCACACCGAGCTGTTTTGCACGCTCATAATCGGGGAAAATCTCGACGCCGAGCATTCTCTCATTATCCTCATCGTCCTTGACTGCCTTGACGATTACCTCGCCGATAATCTCGCTCATAACCGAGAGCTTTTCCTCAATCTCCTCAGGGTAAATATTCTTACCGTTTTTTAGTATTATAATATTCTTTTTTCGCCCTGTCAGGAAGATAAAGCCATTCTCATCAATTCTGCCCACATCCCCTGTATGGAACCAACCATCGGTGAAAACCTCAGCGGTTGCTTCCTCGTTTTTGTAATATCCGAGCATAATGTTCGGCCCTTTTACGCAAATCTCACCCTCGCCGTCCTCATTTGGTCTATCAATCATAATTTTCATACCGGGCATTAAAACACCGACCGCTTCATAATTATGATAATTTGGGCGGTTTATGGAAATCAACGGACCGCACTCGGTAATACCATAGCCATTGATGAGGGTTATGCCGATGCTATCGAAAAACTCCGTCATCTGGGGCTTGAGAGGAGCTCCTCCACAAATAATTGTCTTTAACCGTCCTCCGAAAATAGAGGTTACACTCTTAAAAAGTTGCTTCCGTAGATCTATTCCCATTCCGAGCATTGCATTGCTGAATTTAATCAGCTTGGTAAGCATCTTTGCCTTGCCGGTCTCCTCAGCCTTATCCCAAATGCCTCTGTATAATTTTTCGATAAACAGCGGTACTACCTGGATTTCGGTAGGTTTATATAACTTCAGGTTCGGTAGTAGTGCACGAAGGCTCTCATTTATACAAATCGTCATACCGTGATGCATCATCGTCAAAACTCCGGTGGTCGATTCATACGAATGATGATAAGGGAGTATAGACAGGCAGGTATCCGTAATCTGCATGAGCTTCTGTGAGTTTATTATATTAAACAATAATGATTCCGCATTTAGCATTACCCCTTTGCTCTTTCCCGTTGTGCCGGAGGTAAATAAAAGCTCTTTCATCACATTGTTGTCAGGTACAATGGAAATATAACGCTTGTCGCCGTTCTTAAGCAGCTGACTCCCCTTCTTGACGAGATCGCCCATATAATAATGCTTTTCATCATAGGACGGCAGCTCTGCCATACTTATAAAATGTGTTATGTTTTTTAGGTTTTCCTTAATTTCGAGTATCTTTTTTTCGGTGTTACCGCTCCCATATATCAGCACATCGCAATCACCCGATGTCAATATATAAAGAATATCCTCGGAAGATAGCTCTTTGTCAATCGGAACAACAACGCCCGAAGAATTCAATACGGTGAGATATGATAACACCCAGCTATAACTGTTATCCCCGATAATAGCGATGTGCTTGCCGTCGAGTCCCATATCATACAACGCAGTACCGAAGGAATCGACCTCGTCTTTGAACTGATTATACGATATGGAAACAACCTCACCTTTGTCCTTATACTTAAAAGCCGCTTTTTCACCGAAAAGCTGCGCTCCGGAATCAACAAGCTCACGCAGGCTGTCAATCTGCCTTACTTCATAAAGCGGATAATTTTCTTTAAGATTTTTGTACATAAAACAAATCAATTCCTTTCCGTACTGTATGTGTGAGAAGTGAAAACAGCTCTTATCCCATGCGGTAATAACACAAGAATATTCCTTAGATATATTATAGCTGATCAGAAAAATAAATCAACCGCATTTTGTAATTTGTGGCATTATTTACATACTTTAAATATAATGAAATATAAAGCATTTAATGTTTTGCTAAATAACCGCTTCACCTTTTCCCATGCGGTTTACGGTGAAGCTCATAAATCGGAAAAATCAAACCGCTGGAGAAGAGGATTGCTTATGTTTGATTTTATACCCGTTTCATTTGTTCTGCCTAATCGTCTTGCCGCTGTTTCCTGTACGATAAGTAAAGATAAAATAGTTGCCTGCGATGGCATAACAAACTGCCTGTTCTGCTTCGACAAGCACGGAAATCTGCTCGAAATAAAGGAAGGTATAAGAAATTACAGAAAGCTGCATTATGATTTTGTTAACTGCCGTTATCTCGCCCTGTCAGGAAACGACAACAGAAGGGTCTATTTTTTAAACTGTTGCTTTGACGAGGTCGGCAGCGTGAATCTTATTATCGATGATTCCGACGATGAGGATGCTGAGGATACTGCCGAAATCATGGATGCTTCTCCCGACACACGCGACGGTGAGAGCATAATAATAATAACCCATAGACGCAGCGTTCGCGCATATACAATAAACGGAGTTGAGGTGGGGTTTGTAAGGCCGATTGACGAATCCAGACTTAATATGAATTTTATTTACTCTGGGTTGACCGAGGCGTTCCATTACATAAGAAACAGCATTTCATTTGTAAATATCAGAAATAGCGTGAATTCATTTACCGGTTCGGTACCCGAAGCGTTCAGCTTAAGGACTCTCATATCCGACGGCGAGGGCGATGTATTCGGTTTGTTCGGATATAAGTATATATATAATTATATACTGCCTATTTATGAGAACGGTATTTTTGTTCTTCCAGCAACGGATGAAGCGGGTACTATTATCGGTGATATAAGCAGCTGCTGTTGAAAAATAAAAAATGATATGATAAAATAAAAACAGTAAGTAATACTATTATTAAAAAAGGAAGTGTAAAAATGCCGAACACGGTTTTTCATACGGGACAGCATATTATGTCGCTGATAAAAAAGCGTCCCGATTATTCAAACAAGGGTACTTTTGGTACACTTGTTTCTCTCTGCGGGACAAGAAATATGACGGGTGCGGCCTATCTCTCTTCGATGGCTGCGCTCAGAAGCGGTGTGGGGTTGCTGAAGCTCGCTGCGGATGAATATACCCAGATGGTTCTTAAAAACAGTCTTTTTGAGGTTGTGTTCATAAAGCCGGAAGAAATTCTTGATCAGGATGGCGCTGCTTATCTTGTCGGCTGTGGTCTGGGCAGGGAGAACGATACCTTATTGAAAGAGCTGCTGCCTTCATTTGAAAAAAAGACTGTCATTGATGCAGACGGAATAAATTATCTTTCTGCGAATATAAATGTATTAAAAAATATGCGTTGCGAAAAGATACTCACACCGCATCCGGGTGAGATGAGCCGTCTTATAGGCAAAGATGTCGCTTACGTCGAATACGACCGAGTCGGGGTAGCCTCCTCGTTTGCTGTTGAAAACAACTGTATTCTTGTTCTAAAGGGGAAAAATACCGTCATCGCTCTGCTCGACGGCAGCGTTGTTATCAATACGACCGGTAACAGCGGACTTGCAAAGGGCGGAAGCGGAGATGTACTTGCCGGACTCATCGCATCGTTATGTGCTCAGGGCTATTCTTGTGCTGATGCGGCAGTACTTGGAGTATATCTGCACGGAGCGGCGGCGGATATCCTTATTCCAAGATACGGTGAACACGGAATGCTCCCGCGTGACCTGCCTGAGCAGATAGGAGTTCTTTTGGGCTGACGCAACTTATAAAATGAGGTGCGGTTTTTGAAAAGAATTGCGGTTTCAGCTCTGGTTTTTATATTTTTATTTTTGTTTTGCTCCTGTTTCCCGAACCAAACGGATTTCAATGATGTAAAAAATATGCTTAAGTACCCAGTATGTATATCCGCGGAGGTCGAGCAGGAAACAACCGTGCGTTTCAAGCTAAACGCTTATGAGGAAGAAACGCTGTTCACATTTACAGAGCCGGAAACACTGCGACTTTTATCCGTAAAAAAGAACAAAGACGGATATCTGGCGCAATATGATGGGATTGAATCGAAGTTAGACAGCTGCAGCGTTTTGGCGGTTGACTCGCTCAGTCTTGCCCTGAATGCGATTACTATGAGCGAAACATGCAGCAGACAGATAAAAAACGATCAGAATGTACTTCTGTTCTCTATTGACGGCGTTACCGTTTTGGTGTATTATGATGTTGAACAAAAGATTATCACAAAAATAATAGCGGAGGCAAACGGGCAGCTTTTTTCATACCGAATACTGTCCGTAAGTACTATTCAGACATGATGAAAAACAGAGTTGAGGCGGTTATAAACCTCGACAATATTGAGCATAATTATAAATATATAAAAACCCTTGTGGGCGATAACTGTCGCGTAATGGCAGTTGTCAAAGCGGATGCATACGGTCACGGAGCGCTCAGGGTTTGCAAAACTCTTGAAAAAGCAGGTGTTGATTTTTTCGCTGTCGCTTGTCTTGAGGAGGCGATTGCACTCAGGAATTATGGTATAAAGAGTGATATTCTTATACTCGGGATAACGGATAGCGAATGTGCTCCGACGATTCGCGAGCATAATCTGATTCAGACTGCAGGTTCTCGCGAATACTGTGTCAGGCTCTCCGAAGGCGGCGGGGCGAGGATTCATCTCAAGGTTGACACAGGTATGTCAAGGCTTGGTATATACTGTCATAATGAGTCGGATATCCCTTCGGTAAAAAAGGACATAGCCGCGATATCCGGGCTACCAGACATAAAAATCGAGGGTATCTTTACTCATTTCGCCGATTCGGACAACCCGTCACCTCTTTTTACCGAAAAACAGTTCGCTGTCTTTTGCGCCCTGCTCGATGAAATAAAAGCCGCAAATATCAATGTGGGTATCAGACATTGTTGCAACAGCGCCGCTATACTCAAATTTCCTGAGATGAGGCTTGATATGGTCAGGGCGGGCATAATCCTTTATGGCCTTTTGCCCTCACCTGAAATCAAGGATCAAAACCTGCTTCCCTGCATGACACTAAAGAGTCGTATCGCCTCCGTTTCAAAGCTGAAAAAAGGTGACAGCATAAGTTACGGCTGCACCTTAACAGCAAACAGAGATATTACAAGCGCTGTTATTTCCATCGGTTATGCTGATGGATTTTCCCGTGCACTCAGCGAAAAGGCATATGTGAAAATAGGAGGAAAAAAAGCTAAAATTCTCGGAAAAATCTGTATGGATCTCTGCGTCGCAGATGTCAGTGGAATTAAATGTGCCCCGGGTGATGAAGTGATAATTTTTGAAAACACTCAGGATATTGATGTATTAGCCGGGATTTTAGGCACTATTAATTACGAGATAATTTGTCTTTTAAAACAAAGAGTAAAGATAACTTATACGCATTCGAATTGATTCATCGATATAATTCGTTTTACTTAAGCAGCTTTGTTTTTATTCATCCCGATAAACATCATTAACATAGCAGAATATTTTATGGTATTAGTTCTGCATAGTAATCATAAAGGACTGTTGACATGCATATAGGACAATTTTGTGATGTTTACCCTCCCGAAACCGACGGTGTGGGCATGGTGGTCAAGAGCTACACAGAGGAGCTGACAAAGCTAAATCACCGATGCTATTATATCTCACCCAAAATCCCGAATTACTCTGATACGCATGATTTTCCCACATTTCATTATATGAGTATAAGACTCGCAAATGGGATATACCGTGCGGGAGTTCCTATAATAGATATACCTTACAGAAAAAGCATAAAGAAAACCAGCTTTGATATAATACACGCGCACAGCCCGTTTTCCGCCGGACGAGAGGCTTTGCGGATTGCAAAAAAACAGAATGTCCCTTTGGTGAGCACATTTCATACAAAGTACTATGACGATTTCTACAGTAAGACTCACAGCAAGCTGCTGGCAAAAACCGGTATCCGTTATATCGTAGATTTTTATAATGACTGTGACGAGATCTGGGCAGTCAATAATTCCACTTCAGATGTTCTGAGGGAATATGGATATAAAAAAGATATACAGATCATGCCCAACGGAACAAATTCCTGGCATCCCGCCCCCGGAGGCGAAAACGCCGCAAAAGAACGGTTCGGGCTAAGAAACGACAGGATTTTTTTGTTCGTAGGTCAGCAGGATTGGAAAAAGAATATAAAGCACATTATAGAGGCTTTAAAAATATATTCATCATCGGAATCCGATTTTAAAATGGTGTTTGCGGGCAAAGGATCGGACGAGGAGGAGATAAAGGAGTTTGTAAATAATCTCGGTTTAAGCAGCAGATGTCTGTTCACCGGGCATATATCGGACAGAGAGCTTCTTATGAGCCTGTATGCACAAGCAGATCTGTTTATATTCCCTTCCTTGTACGATAATGCCCCTATGGTAGTCCGCGAAGCTGCAGCGGCAGGAACGCCCTCGCTACTGCTCAGAAACTCGTGTGCTGCCGAGGGAATTACCCACGATTACAATGGTTTTTTATGCGATAACACTCCGAAATCCATCGCTGAATGTATAAGTTCGTCCCTGCCTAAAGCAAATCAAGTCGGCTTGAATGCCCAGAAAACAATTCCAATTTCATGGAGCAGTATAATGATTGATGTGGAATCACGTTATAAAAACCTAATACTCAAAAAAAAATGTGTGCCGCTGTAAAGAAAGTATTTATATAAAAAGCGCCTGAAGCAGGCGTTTTTTATATGCTTTTTTATTTTATAACAAAAACGCCCTTTGGACAGCGACGGGTACACTTACCGCATTTTGTGCATTTACTGACATCCACGACGGGCGGTAAATGTTCGATCTGTGTCAGTGCTCCGGCGGGACAAGCCTTTACAGCTGAGCATGAATGGTTTCGGGGACATTTTTCCGGTAATAATACAAGAGTTTTTTCAGGTTTTTTCATATATGGTTCTCCTAAAGATATGTCTTATTTCATTCTATAATACAGATATATATTATATGTGACCGAGCGACCGGTAAATTAAGGAAAAAATGAGCAAACAAAAACCCGCATCATTAAAATGCAGGCTGTTTATTTACATTACAGATTATTCCTGATCATAGTTTTCAAGATAATTTACCACATCACCAATCGTCACAAGTCCGGGCAAGTCGCTTTCCTCGAATACCACATCGAATCTGTCCTCGCACAAAACGACCAAATCGGCAAGTTCAAGTGAATTAAACCCTAAGTCATTAATCAATTCCGCCTCGGATGTAATATCCTTAGGGTTGATGCTCATCTCCTCAACAAGTAGATTTTTCAGTTTTTCAAACATAACGGTTACCTCTTATTGTTTTATATTTTATGTCGGATTATTTTTTTTGTGGTGGTCTTCTCAAACTCGTTTTTCTTAAGCTCGATATTTCTTATCTGCTTGAAAATCGGAAGTTGTTTGTTAATCTTTAGAACCTCCGCTTTCATAATCTCTATTATAGCGGACTCGTCAAGTCCCTCGAACTTACTGTAATCGGGATAAATAATCGCCGTGAGCATAATTTCACCGCTCTCAAGCTCCTTACCCACAACCACACATTCGCTGATGATATCAAGCTTGTAGAGATATTCCTCTATCTCCTCAGGATAAACGTTCTTTCCGTTCTGTAAAATTATTATATTCTTCTTTCTGCCGGTAATGTAAATATAACCGTCCTCATCCATATAACCGTAATCACCGCTCTTAAAGAAGCCCTCTTTGTTGAAAGCGTCTGCGGTGGCATCCGGATTCTTGTAATAACCGAGCATAACCTGCGGCCCTTTAATACAAATCTCGCCGATTTCACCGGGTAATGCATCGGATTCGTTACAGAACTCATCCTCTACGATAATCTTAACATGACAGCCTCTTATCGGTATTCCCACCGAGCCGGGCTTGTAATGGGTATAGGGATTAACGGAAACGAGAGGCGAACACTCTGTTATACCATATCCCTCGGAAATCTGTATTCCGAACTCCTCAAACCTCTCCTCAAGAGAGGATTCCAAAGCGGCACCGCCGGAGATAATCTTTTTTAAATTTCCGCCCAGCGACTTTTGCACCTCACTAAAGGCAAGGCTTCTAAAATCGATGCCTACTTTACGCAGGTTCTTTGTTACGGTAACTGCACCTTTGAAAAGACGCTCCCTGCCCTTCTTTTTGACTTCCTCCATAATCTTCTTGTAAATAGTCGTTATAAACAGAGGAACAACGGTCATTCCGGTCGGTTTAAATATTTTTATATTTTTAAGGAAGTATTTTAAGCTGTTATTAAAGCAGACGGTAGCACCTATAAAAATCGGAGTAAGGACACCGCAGGAGAGCTCATAGGTATGATTAAGTGGCAGAACCGAGAATAAAACATCATTCTCACTAAAATCAACCATGTTTGCGGACGAGTATATGCAATATAGTATATTATCCTGAGAGAGCATTACTCCTTTGCTTGTTCCGGTAGTGCCGGAGGTAAAAATTATAGCACATAGTTTTGAGGTGTCAACCCTGATTTTATCGTATGAATTGTTCCCCTCGAAGAGCAACCTGCGTCCGTTGGCACAGATGTCCTCGTAATTTCTGAATCTATCATCATTTCTTCCCGTAGTAGAGTCAAAACATACGAAATACTTTACATTGGGCAGCCCGGGAGCCATTTCCCGTACTCTATCCTCATATTCGCCGGAATAGAAAAGCACCTCAGTCTCCGCGAGTTCAATGAAATTAAAAAGCTGGTCGGGCATTAATTCCTTATCGAGGGGGATAGCGATTCCGCCTATACAGAGAGCGGTAACATAAGCTTCAACCCATTCGGGGCGGCTCTCCGCCAAGATTGCAAAACGCTTGTCGGTTAGCCCCATGCTTAATGCGGCGGTGCCCACCGCTCTTACGTCGTTATAAAACTGGGTGAAAGATACCTCACCTATATCATTGTTTTTTTTAATATATTTAAATAACGGTTTGCTTGCGTATTTTTCTGCACTCTGCTTGATAATAGTTCTGAAACTATCCGGCTTATCGTATCTTTCAGCTGGATGAAACTTACCCATCTCATCAATCTCCTCTTTTTTATGACTAATGATTATTATATTCAATATCGCCGACTTGTCAATACATAGAGTATAAAAATCGATTAAATGACAAAAATATTCATCAAAAGCATCGAATTGTGGCTATTTATGTTTTCTACACACAATTATTCTTTGCGTGAATCATTTGACCGGCGGCAATTGATTTGCGGAAAAAATACAGTACCGCCGGAGAAACGGATATGCACATGAATAAGAAAGAGTATATCGAGTATGCGGGAAACCGTGCAAAAAAATCCAACAGCGTAGTCAATTGTATAAAAGCCTTCATATTCGGCGGGTTTATCTGCTGCTTAGGGCAAGGTTTTAGGGATTTGTACGTTTTTCTCGGAGAAGAGGAGCTTGTCGCATCAACTCTCTCATCGGTTACCTTGATTTTTTTAGCCGGATTATTTACAGGAATCGGCTGGTTTGACAAAATAGCAAAACATGCGGGTGCCGGCACTCTTGTTCCCATAACTGGATTTTCTAATGCAGTCACCGCTCCCGCCATCGATGCCAAAAGCGAGGGCTTTATAACGGGCGTTGCTTCCCAGATGTTCGTTATTGCAGGTCCCGTAATAGTTTATGGCACAGTCGCCTCTATTATTTACGGAATTATTTATTTTTTTATTTATAGGAGCGGAGGGATATGAAAAACAGCGTTTTACAGTACGAAAATGTTTTTATTGCAGATACCGCAACACATGTTGGGAAAAATGAGCTTGAAGGTCCCTTAAAGGATTACTTTGATATGTATGACGAAGATATATATTTCGGCCAGAAAACATTTGAAAAAGCTGAAAGCGAATTGGTCAGACGGTCGTTAAATCTTTTGTTTAAAAAAACCGGCAAAAAACCTGAAGATATCTCGTTGCTGCTCGGCGGCGACCTCCTTAATCAATGCGTCGCCACGAGCTTTGGTGTAGCCGGTACACAAATTCCGTTTTTGGGTCTTTACGGAGCCTGCTCAACAATAATAGAGGCCTCTATCGTCGCCTGTTCCTTTATAAACGGGGGTTTTGTCGATAATGCGGCGGTAGTCTCCTCCTCACATTTCTGTACTGCGGAGAGGCAATATCGTTTTCCTCTCGAATACGGTAGTCAGAAAACACCTACCTCTCAAAACACTGTAACCGGATGCGGCACTTATCTGCTGCAGAACACGCCGACACCATATCGCATATGCGAAGCAGTAATCGGTAAAGTAGTCGACAACGGAATAAAGGATGCCAATAACATGGGCGCAGCAATGGCCACAGCTGCGGTGGATACTTTACTCAGGTATTTCAATGAAAGCAACGCAAGGGCTGAAAATTTCGATATAATCGCAACCGGTGATCTCGGAAAAGAAGGTCATGAATTATCAGTGGAACTGTTAAAGCGTTGTGGTCTTGACCTCGGAGATAAATATACCGATTGCGGAATGCTTATTTACGACTTGAATAAACAGGATATGCATTCGGGCGCTTCCGGCTGTGCTTGTATCGCTACCGTTTTCGGAGGTTATATTTTTAAGCGAATGCAAAAAAAAGAAATCAACAATGCACTTATAATTGGAACAGGTGCTCTCCTTAACAGAAACAGTTCTCTCCAGAACGAGAGCATTCCTTCCGTAGCGCATCTGATTCATGTTGTCAGGGATTGACTCTTAGTAAAGGAACGATCATAATTATGAAATTGAATGATTATTTATACAGCTTTCTGGTGGGTGGCGCACTTTGTGTTATAGCGCAAATATTCATCGATAAAACAAAAGTCACAGCGGCAAGGATACTCGTAACCTATGTTGTTTTAGGTGTAGTGCTGACCGCATTGGGTCTTTATCAGCCATTGATTGATTTTGCAAAATCCGGAGCCACCGTACCTTTGACCGGTTTTGGATATTTGCTTGCAAAAGGAGTTGAAAAAGCTGTAAAAGAGGACGGTTTTTTCGGCGTTTTGTACGGAGGATTAAAAGCGACTGCAGCGGGAATATCAGCTTCATTTTCTTTCGCACTTATTTGGTCCATACTGTTTAAAAGCAAGGAGAAATAATACAAATCCAATAAAAAAGCGCGGAGCTGTTGCAATTTTACTTGCAACAGCTCCTTCTCGATTTTGCTGTTATAATCTAAAATAAGCTTTTACTCAATTTCGACATTTACTCTTGTGTCGATCTTCGCTTTCTTAGGTATTGTAACTGTCAGAACACCCTCTTCAAGTTTCGCTTTTATCGAACCTGAATCGGTATTCTCGCCGAGGTAGATGCTTCTTGTCATCGAGCAGGAGCGTCTCTCCTTGTGCAGGTAATTGTCCTTGCTATCCTCGCTTTCCTCGTTTCTGTTAACAGCAATACTCAACCTGCCCTCATCAACGGAAATACTGATTTCCTCTTTCTTTATTCCGGGCAGATCCGCAACGACGCTGAAGTCGTTTTCGTTTTCCTTTACATCGAGCCTGAAAGTATCTCTGAGAGAACTCTTGTAAGGTTTGATATCTGTGAAAAAGTCATCAAGCATGTTATAGAATTCACCAAAACCTGTGTTGAATAAACTGCTTGGACTTGTTCCGAAGGGTATAAGTTTTGCCATGTTCAACAACTCCTTATCATTTAGTTTTGTTAGCACTCTTAATGTTCCTTTGCTAACCTTCAAACTCATTTTACTCAAATAAGAGTATAATTTCAACAGTCATATATTAACATTCTGTAAATTTATTTATTTAATCGCTTCCGGTTCATCGTTTGAAGTGTCAGACTGCCAATTTAGTAACGTTGAACATATATAGAAATACATACTGTAAGGAGCTTGTTGGTGTAATTCTTGTACTCGGTGTAGCAGTATATACTGCACTTTTTTTCCAACAATAATCGTAGCAACAGAGAGATGCTTGCCGGAAGGAAACCGACAGTTTTGCCGTTTAATGCTTTTACGGTAAGCATAATATTGTCGGGACTTTCCCTGCTATCACAGATATCGAGTTTTTCACCGATTGACAACCCGTTATAAAGCGATTCTGTATCCTTCAGCGCATAACTTCCCTCAACCTCCGCAACATCAAGGATAATTCCTCTTTTTCGGTTTTTACTCATCTCGTTTACTATTTCCCAACGCTGCTTTTTTATACTTTCCGGAGTAATTAGATTTTTGGTGATTTTCATGATAAATCCACCTCGATTGATTTATCAAGCGAGAAGGAATATAAAACCGCTTTTGAAGTATTCTTACCGGTCATCGCTCTTACCGCCCTGCTATAATAACCGAGCTGCTTCCGGTGACGTTCAACAAGAATCTGCTCTCCGCCCTCGTTTGGCAGAAAATCCGTCTTGTAATCTACAAGTGTATAGCTGCCGTCAGCATTTTCGAAAAAGCAGTCGATAACTCCCTGAATTAGGATACTTTCGTCTGCAGGTCCACCTATGATGTCTGCATTTTCGCTGAGAGAAAAACGTTTTTCACGGTAAATGTTCTCTGATACACGCATTTCCCGATATAGCTCGGACGAGAAGAACGATTCTAAATGCTTGTAAGATAGCAGCTCATACTGCTCTGATGTAATCATTTTTATGTTTAAAAGCCGTTTTCCCTCCGCAAAAACGTCATTTTTATCAACAAATTCAAAATCCGCAAATTGCATGAATATATGATTTGCAGTTCCCTTCTGTGCTCCGAAACGATCCCGTTCTCCTAAAAACTTCGGTCGGCTTAATATCATCTTCTGGTTGATGAGCGCTTTTCTTTCTTCGCCAAGCGATAACTCCGAAACCGAGAGCTTAGCTGGGGTTCGTTCAGCACAGCGATGCGGATAAGTGTACTCGATGATTTCTCGTATTCTCACTGCAAAGTCCGCGTCGTTCTGATAGGACTTATCCAAAGGCTGGATTTCGTCCGTATGTAACTCCTCATTCTCGCTGATTGTATTTATATCTTCGGGTATTATGTAAACATTGACGGACGTGCTCTCAGACTTAGTTACTTTTTGCAATATCCAATCTGCAAAACATTTGGCAGAGAGCGGGTTATATCTTCTGTCCGCATAATCCTCAGGAACTCGGGCAGTGATGTATAACATCTCCCTTGCTCTTGTAAGCGCCACATACAACAACCGCAGTTCCTCACTCATTACCGCTTCGGTATCCTCCACCGCTGCAAGCCGCCTTATATATGTATCCCTCTTTGTATGCCGTTCGCTGTCCTTTAATCGGCAGGATATGCCCAGATCTCTTGACAATACAAGGTCTTCTTTAGCCTCTTTGCTACCGAACTGCCTTGCGGTATCGGCAACGAAACAGACGGGAAACTCCAGTCCCTTTGATTTATGGATAGACATAATACGGACATAATTCCCCTCGACCACGCTTACTTTTGCGTTGGCGAGGTCGCCGCCGCGCTCTGCAATTTCGTCGATGTACCTTATGAAGGAGGATAATCCCTTAAAGCCCGTGTTTTCAAAGTCGCGGGCATACTGATAGATCAAGAGCAGATTGCGGACTACCCTGTCGCCCTGAACAAATCCTCCGGCAGCGGATAACAATCCGCTGTGCATATAAAACAGCCATAGAAATTTATAGCACAGCATTCCCTGCGCTTTTGTACGATAAAAGTTAAGTTCCTTGATAAACCAGCGGCATTTTTGCAACAGTGATCTCGGCGGCGCGTTCTTTTTTTCGCTTAATTTATAGACACCACCCTTGATTACGCTCCGGCCGTATGTATTCAAGCAGGACGCCGCAACTACCGAATCATAAAACGACAGTCCCGGTAAAGAGTAGCGTATCCGATATAGCTCGTCCGCTGTAAAGCCGTAAACCGGACTTCTTAGAAGAGCACATAATGAAATATCGTCGGTGGGATTATCTATAGTTTTCAATGCGGAGAGGACAAGCATAACCTCCGGCATTTCAAAAATACTCTCATTCTGCTCGGTTATACAGGGTATTCCCCTGCGGTTAAGGGCATTTTCGTACAAGCGTGACTTTCCCTTGACTGCCGATAATAATATCGCAAAATCCTTGTACTTAAGAAGGTTTCCGTCTTCTTTACGTTGTCTTCCTACAAGCCGCTCTATTTCCGAAGCGATGTATTCCGCTTCGTTTTCTTTAGCTTTGCTCTTATCCTCCTTATCAGTCAGCGAAAGAGCAAACGTTACGGGAAAGCTTGTTTCCCCGCTGTTTTTTGCGTAAACTAACTCCTCTCCCCTATATTCCTTCTCAAATCGGTTGCCGTTTGTAATCTCGAAAAAAACCTCGTTTACAAAATCTATAATCGGTTTTGCACATCGAAAGTTCTCTCTTAAAAAAATCCTTGCGCAGTCTGCGACTGTATCATTATAATCTGGAAAGCTCTCCTTGTAACCGACAAAAATATCGGGATAAGCGTTGCGGAAGCGGTAAATACTCTGCTTAATATCACCGACCATAAAACGACCCGAACCGGAAACATCCTTTTTGTCTGAGGATAATAGTCTGAAAATATGATCCTGCAGGGGATTAATGTCCTGATATTCATCTATATATATTTCCTTGAACTTTCTTTGCAGGCGCAAGCAGAGAGCTGTGGGAGCAGGTTGACCGTCCGAGTCCTTTTCTTCCAATAATTGAGCAAGATAATGTTCCAAATCGGCAAAATCGAGAACAGCCTTGTTTTTTTTCGTATCTGAGAATAACGTGTCAAAGAGAAAGATTGTCTTTTTTAAAGCATCGCCGATTTCAATAGTGCTTATAAAATCCTCATATATATCCTGCTCTGTAAGATAACAAAAAGACTTCTTAATGCTTTTAATCTCCCCGATAATCCGTTTTTTCTCCTCGGTCAGGTATTTTCCGTATTCTTCGGGCATTCCCTTGATTTTTAGTGAAGGAATTCTTTTGTTTGACGAAAATGCGGATAAAAGTGTGTCATAGCTGGTATTTGTGGCATTTATCAGGGTGTCTATGTAAGAATCGAGCGTTTCAATAGGAACGATATTCCCCTCACTATCGCCGTTATTAGACAAAAAAAGTAAAAGGTCTTCGGTTGCGGTTTTTGCCTCGCCGAGCCTGAATAGGATATTTAGTCTTATCTTATCTCCGTATATACTATCGAAAAAGCCCCCCTTTACAAGCTGCGCCTGTTTTACCAACTGCTCCTGTCGTTCCTCAAACCACTCCCTGTAATTATGAAAGGCGCGAATCCGGTTATACAATGAGAGTAGCTTTTCTATCAAAGCGTCATCGCTCTTCTCGCCCCCGAAGTTATCAACAAGCAATAGAAACTCCCGGTCGCCTTTTTGATAAAAAGAATCGACAAGCTCCTCCATGCATATGCGCGCTATCATCGCTGATTCTGTTTCGTCGGTAATTCTCATCCTCGGCGATAAGCCGAGTACAGCAAAATTCTTTTTTATAAGGTCATAACAAAACGAATGAATCGTGCTGATTCTTGCACCCGGGAGAAGGTAGAGCTGGTTTATCAGATGGCGGTTCAAAGGTTGCTCTGCCAAAGCATCGGATAGTGCATTATAAAGCTTGTCCCGAAGGTCTCCCGCAGCTGCTCTTGTAAAGGTTACGACCAAAAAATCGTCTACCGAATCTCCTGCAATAATTCTCTTTGCGAGCCGGTGAGTGAGCACAGTAGTTTTTCCGCTGCCGGCACCCGCAGAAACCAACAATGTTTTTGCTTTGGATTCAATAGCTTCACTCTGGGATTTTGTCCAGTTCATACTTACCTCCCACCTATTCCGTATAACGGCAGATCGCATTGTAATCGCAGTATCTGCAGGCATCATGTACAGCATCGAGCTTCTTGGGTTTTATGCTCATATCTCCGCCGAGCACCCGTTCTGCAAGACTGTGGATCTGTTCTTCAAGCTTTCTTTTTATCATATCGAATTGTTCACTATCCACAAGGCGGCTTAAACAGTTTTCGTAATAATCTCCGTCATTTTTTATCCTTATGGGAATAAATCTGCCGCTACCGGTTTTATCCATCGCCATGACTACCCTTTTATCGTTAAGAATCACTCCGGTACGCTTCAACTCCTTGTGGAGTTTGTTCTCGATTTCCTCGTCCGTCTCGTCCCCGTCTATATCGACGGTAGGTAATTTTGCAGTATAATACAATATCCCCGCAGGTTTTCTGTTTTCACCGGCATCGCAGTAAGCAAAAAGATAATTCAGCATCTGTGTGTCAATACCCTCGTCCAGCAGATCAAGTGAAAAGCTTTTGCCATAGGTTTTATAATCGACTACTCTGACATAGGTAACACCGTCAGCGGAATAAGTATCAACACGGTCGATTGAACCTCGCACCGTGACTTTTTTGTTATCTCCTAAATCATAAACCACGGGAGGCAGGCTGTTCTCGTCATCATATCCTATTTTTAACTCAAACCCCACGGGGAGAAAGCTGCTTTGCGAAAACTCATCGGAAAGGTTTTTCAACAATAGTCCAAGGGTTTTTTTAAGGTTTTTAAAGGTATGTAAAAACCGCTTTGACTTAACTTCTTCTCCCCCGACAACATTCAGAAAGTATTTATCGGCAAGCGATTCAACCGATTTTTTTATCTCGATATCGCTTGGGACAGAGAATACACCGTTCTCTGTGTGTTCGATTAAAAACTGCTCTAAGATTCTATGTATAAAGTTTCCTATTTCGGGAGTTGTGAATTTTATTTTCTGGTTCTTTCTGAGCTTTAAAACAGAGCCTGCGAAATAAGAAAAAGCGCAATAGTTATATCTCTCGATTTTACTCGGGGAAAAGTTGACGATGTCGGTTTTCATTCTGATATGAGCATCCTCGTCGAATAGTGTCGATTTCGGTGTGTTAAATCTGATGCCGTTTTTTTCAAGCAACTTTTTTGTGTAATCCTTAAGCTCTTTATTTTTAAGAGTACCGCAGAAGAACGCCGCGGAAGATGCAGAATATAAAAAGTCCTCCTCCTTTTCTCCGAATCGGATAGTTTTTATATCGGGCAGCAGTTTTTTTATGTGCGAAACCGCGATGGAAGGACGCTTCTGCACACCGGAAAAATCGCCGGTGGGATATGTTATAACAAGATAATCTGTCGGTGCAGCAGCTGCCACATAAAAAAGAAAACGCTCCCTGTTCTGTTGCTTTTGACCGGAAACGGCAATATTGCAGCCCGCTTCCTCAAGCAGCATCATCTCGTCGTCCTCAAAAAATTCGTCACCAAAATACATTGCGGGGAAAACGCCATCGGTTACGCCGCCTATTATCTGTGCCCTGCAGGAATCAACACGGAACAGGGATGCGCTGCCGATTCTCACTTGATCTACCGAGCTCGGAATTGATCCGACAGTATACTCCTCACACATTATTCTCATCAGATCGTATAATTTATGAATGCTTAAGATTTCTGAACCGCATATAAGATGAAGCTGATCGAAAATGTTCATAAGCATATCCCATAACTGCCGTTCTTTCTGAGCATCCTCCTCTTCCCCCGCGTCACGCAGGAACTGTGCTTTTTTTAATAGCTTTGCATCGATCTCGCAGTCCAGCAAATGCCCGTAAAGAGCTTCTATGACAGAAGATACGGTTATCTCCTTTTGGATAAGCGTTTGACGCAAGTTTGCAAGATAAGGCATAATTTTATCTTTTGCACGGTTTACAACAGAAAGTATATGTTCACCATATGAGGAAAGTTCCTCCCGGTAACCGTCGGGATTCATCTGCCATTCACTGCCGTCATACCAGCGTTTACCACGGATATCCCACATTTCAGCATAACGCAGCAGAATATCGCTCTCTACGACAGTCAGGGGAGTAAAGCCCGATTTTATGTATTTTTTTATGCTTTGCAGAGAAAAATCGGTCGTAACAGCCTCAAGGCAGGCAAAAATAAATGAAAACAGCGGTTTTGTGCTAAGCTCATCCTTTGACAACATATAATAAGGGATATTGTTACGTTCAAGCACGACATCAATTACTCCCTCATAATCGGCTAAAGCACCGAACACAAGGGATATGTCGCGGTAACGCAGACCCTTTTCCCTAGTAAGCCTGACTATCTCGGAAGCGATCGCCTCCGCCTCCTCAAAGTTGCTGCCCGCTTCAATTATTTTAACATTGTCGTCAGTACCCGAAAGGGGAACTGTTTCTGTCTCCCAAAGGTTTTTTTCAATATGTATCAGAGACGGAGATTTATGACGCTTGCATTCCCCGGTATAAATATCCTCGCTTATACCTCCCGCCATACGCTTTATTCTGTTCGCACTTATGAGGTTATCTTCAAAAATAGGGTTGTCCGAGCCGTCGCAGGTAAAGGAAATAGTTATGCTTACACTCTGTTTAACAATCTTTTCTATTATTGCATATTCCTGCTCGGTAAAAGTATAATACCCATCTATGAAAACATTATAATCCGAAAAAAAGCTATGCCGCTCAAGAACTTTTGTAAGTGCGCTCAGCGTGTCACATGTATCCCGCAGCTCGTCCGTTAATCGTTCCTGATAATTTTCATAAATAACCGCTATATCCTTAAGCTTTGAGTATAGTCTGTCATTGCTTTTTATAGTTTCGCTTAGCGTGATTCGTGACAGTATTTCAGGGGATATACCTCCTGCTTTCAGTCTGTTGATTACAGACAGGATACTCTTTACAAAATCTCCGTTACCGCTGATTGACCGATATTCCTCAAGTTTATCATTTAACGAATCAAGAGTAAGGGACATAAGAATGTCCCTTGTTCCGTCATCGATATAATTTACCGCAAGGTCGCCGTATTCACGTGCAATACGGTTTGGCAACCGCTCAAAATTTAAAACCTCCACGGTCATATTGTAGCCATCACCGAGATACTCGCTTAACTTTTTTTCGGCGGAGAGTGTCATCTGCTCAGGAACAATGTACAAGCAGCGGCCGCCCTTTTTATATATGTTTTTGAGCTGAAAAAGCATATATCCGGTTTTTCCGCTTCCCGCTCTGCCCATCACTCTTTGCAGCATCGGACATCTATCCTCCCAAAAAAATTTTATCGGTTAAATAACTCAAGCAGCTTAAACCTAAAAACGTATCTTTTCTTAGTGTAAACCTTTTTTCCGCTGTCGCTTACACCCATCTCCGAAAACTTTCGGTTTGCGCCCGAAGCACTTGTACAAAGCGGTGGAAACAACACACACCACCAGTTTTCGCCCTCCGCTCTGCCGAGATTTATACGCAGTGAATAATACTCACCTGAAGGAAAGCTTATTCCGTCGTATTCGCGGGTCGGATACCTTTCGGTTCCCCATACGGCGTTCGCACTGTATGTAAAACCGTTCTCTTTTATAACGCGGTTTGCAACAGAAGCGAATTTCTCTCCGAGATACTGCATTTTTTCAAACGGAAGAACGCCTTCCTCACAACCCTCAAAAAGCTCCTCACCCTGCGCTATTATGGCATCTCTTACCTTCAGCTTCAGCTGCTGATCAACCTCAGAATCTGAGTTGGCAAGAATGTGAAGACGAATCACGCTGTCATATATTTTGCTCTCGTCGCGTGGAATAAAACAGTCTACTGTAATCAACACAACAAAAGACATACAGAACGCCAGAACCGATTTTAAAAGCAAAGAGCTTTTTTTCATTAACCAAACCTCCGAAAATTAATACATAATGCTTACATTTATAATGTCCACATCAATATTATCGGCGGTTAATCACTGCTTCAAACTATTTTTTATCGTCCTTATTCTCTTTTTTATCCTTTTTGCTACTGCTTTTTTCTTTTTTTACCCTTTCCTTTTCGGCGTTCTCCTCGCGCAGTAGTCGCAATAGGCTTTCGCATACCAAACGAAGTCCCGCCGCCTGTAGCGCTATGGAAACGATATATCTCGGCAGGTTGTCCTCCTCAAGATTATCATCGATATTATCTGCGGTGGTTTGCATCGTCTTTTCTATATCGGCGCATAATAATCCATAAAAACTCTCTGTATCGATATTTTCATTCTGGCTTTTAAGAAGATATTCCATATCGCTTACGCTCATAATCGGTTTTAAGGCACATATTGCGGTAAGTAAAGCGATATGCTCCCTGCCGTATTTTTTACCGTTGGGACGCGGAAGCGCACCGGCTTTAATGTAATTGTTTATCATCGCTCCGGTCAATAGCTCGTTATCATCATATGAAATAAGTTGTCGTTGCATATAGGCGATTATCTGATCCTTGTACAGCTCAATATCCGGAAGCTGCTCCCAGATTACTGGCTTTGTTGTCCTCAGCTTTTCTTTTATTCCTTTTACCGATTTCATAAACAGCCTCCGATATATTATATATGCGTTTTGGAAATGTCAGCTTTAGTCAGATTAATAAAGCATATTGCAATTATTATAGCATGTATCAGATATTTTGTAAATAATTAATTTGCCTATTGACATATTAGATGCTGTGTAATATAATTTTGAATATTACATTTGGCAATACGGAGGATGATATTAAATGAAGGTTTGTGTTTTTGGGGATTCCATTTCAAAGGGTGTCGTATTTGACAATGAAAAAAACAGATATACCCTATTAAGAGAGAGCTTCATTAATATGATTCAGAATAAAACTGATGTTGAGATCAACAATGTTTCCTGCTTCGGCTGCACAGTTTCAAAGGGTATCGGACTGCTTGAAAAGGTCGAGGGGGAATTAAAGGATTATGAGTTTACATTCATTGAATATGGCGGAAACGACTGTGATTATAACTGGGCTGAGGTCGCAGAGAATCCGGACTTTGACCATCAGTGCAAAACCCCGCTTTCAGCTTTTAAGGAAAAATACGGGCAGATGATTGAAAAAATAAAAAAATTAGGCAGCAACCCGGTACTGGTTACACTGCCTCCCATTGATTCCAAGCGTTTTTTCGACTGGGTCAGCAAGGGTTTGAACAAGGACAATATTCTAAAGTTTTTGGGTGATGTCAATCATATCGGGCGCTGGCAATCACTATATAACGATACAGTCAAGCAGCTCTCTATTCTGTATAAGCTGCCTGTTTTAGATATAAGAAGCATATTTCTAAAACAGAACAATATCATGGATTTTATATGTGAAGATGGAATACACCCTAATTACTACGGTCATAAGCTGATTTATCAGGCAATAGCGAACAGTACATGGCGCCGCCTGCAAAATGGCAAAATCCATGTTCTTTCAACATAAAAAAGTTTATAATGCTCATATAAAAAACTGACTTCGCTCTTATCTGCGTTGTCAGCTTTTTTTGTTGGCTATGTTTATCGTGTTGCAATAAAATGCATAATAGCCCTTGGAAATCAACAGCTTTGAGCATCTTGCCGCTTCTTCTTTATCGTGAAAAAATCCAAAAACCGAAGGACCGCTTCCGCTCATAACCGCACCTAACGCGCCGTTTTGGATCATTATGCTCTTTATTTTTATAATAAAAGATCTTTTCTCGCAACAAATTCTCTCAAATGTATTGCCCAACCTTGCAGCTATCCCTCTCGCATCGCTCTTATTTATTGCGTCGAGCATACCATCGGTATCTATGGTATTTTGTTGCATATTGTCATCAAATTTTGCGTACATGGCAGGAGTTGACATCCCTTCTCCGCCAATCGAAATAACAAGATCCATCCTCGGGAGAGGTTTGAGAGGAGTAATAATATCACCGATTCCCTCACAAAGAGCCGTTCCTCCGCTAATACAATAAGGTACATCAGCACCGAAGATGGCACCTATTTTACGCAACATATCCTCCGAAAATCCGGTTTTATAAAGACGGTTCAACGCTCTAAGAGTAGCCGCTGCATCACTGCTGCCCCCTGCGAGTCCCGCTGCAACTGGGATATGTTTTTTTATCTCAATTATCGCACCGCCCTTAATTCCCGCCGCTCTAAAAAAGCTCTCGCATGCTTTATAAACGAGGTTCCTCTTATCTGTCGGAATATTGCACTTATCAGACTTTATTATGATTGCGTCAGATTCGTCTTTCTTAACGGTGATGTAATCGCACAGAGAAACCGTCTGCATTATTGATCTTATATTATGGTACCCGTCGTCGCGTTTTCCGACAACTTCAAGTGTAAGATTTATTTTTGCATATGCCCTTTCGACCATAAAATACTCACACCCTGTTCATCTCAAAATTTAACGTATCAAACACATATACTGATGCTTAAAGACTTCTTATGAACTCGCCCATCAGTGTAATCGCTTTTTCGATTCTCTTTACGGAATAGGCATACGATATTCGAGCAAAACCCTCTCCGCAATTACCAAAAGCGTTGCCGGGTACAATAGCGACACCCTTTTCCATCAAAAGCCGCTCGCAGAACTGCTCGCTTGACATTCCATAATGAGAAATATCGGGGAACACATAAAAAGCTCCCTCCGGCATAAAGCAATCCACTCCGATTCCTTTTAAAAGGTTAACAATAAACCTTCTGCGTGCGTTATACTCGCTTTTCATATATTCTATATCTGCGTCGCCGTTAATAAGTGCCTCGACTGCTGCGTACTGGCTTGTCGTTGGCGCACACATTATTCCGAACTGGTGCACCTTTGCCATCTGTCGTGTAAAATGCTGCGGAGCAAGCGAATACCCCAACCTCCAGCCTGTCATTGCATACGCTTTTGAAAACCCGTTTATAACGATTGTACGCTCACGCATATCCGGAAGCGATGAGATGGATGTATGTTGTTCATCAAAGGTCAGCTCTCCGTATATCTCGTCCGAAATTACGACTATGTTTGTTCCCCTTATTACCTGAGCGATAGCTTCAAGATCGTTTTTGTTCATGCAAGCACCGGTCGGATTGTTAGGAAACGGCAGAATAAGAGCCTTTGTCCGTGAGGTTATTGCATTCCTTAACTCGTCTGCTGTCAGCTTAAAAGCGTTCTCCTTTTTCAGGCATATCGGAATCGGAACACCTCCCGAAAGCGTTATAAGCGGTGAGTAGCAAACAAAACAGGGCTCGGGAACAATGACTTCATCGCCCTTATTCACAAGCGTGCGTATGGCGAGGTCAATAGCCTCACTGCCGCCAACCGTAACTATTATCTCTGTTTTCGGATCATATTCAAGACCGAAACGGCGCGACTGGTATTTGGCGATCTCCTCACGCATCTCTATAATCCCGTTGTTTGAGGTGTAATATGTTTTACCCTCCTCAAGACTTTTGATCCCCGCCTGCCTTATATGCCACGGAGTTATAAAATCGGGCTGTCCCACCGTAAGAGACACGACATCCTTCATCTCATCAAGGATATCAAAAAACTTTCTTATACCGGAGGGTTTTATATCAACTATTTTCTCCGATAAAGCTTTATTATAATCAAACATTACCAGATGTTTCCTCTCTTATCGGTTGTGTCGGGTTCGAATACAATATTGTTTTCCTTGTATTTCTGCATAACGAAATGCGTTGCGGTTGAGGTTACTCCGTCGATAGTCGCCAGCTTTTCCGCAACAAACACCGCCACATCGCGCATGGTTCTGCAGGTGACCGTAATCGCAAGATCAAAACCACCCGACATTAAGTAAACGCTCTGTACCTCTGGGTAACAGCTCACTTTTTCCGCAATAGTATCGAAGCCGCTGTCCTTTTGAGGCCTTGTTTTAAGCTCGATAAGCGCAACAACACTTTCTTTTCCCGTTTTATCCCAGTTTACAACCGCGCGATATGAAAGTATCGTGCCATCCGCTTCGCATTCGTCAATAATAGCCTGCACCTCGTTCTCTGAAATGCCCAGCATAACAGCGATTTGTGCCGGTGTAAGACGAGCTTCGTCCTCGAGATAGGATAAGATTCTGTTTTTCATGCGTTGTACACTTTCTTTCTTTTTCTATATTTCTACCATATAAGGCTTACGATTTTTATATCTTGTAATTTGATTGAATCCCATATTTTTAAGTTTTTCGGTAGTATTCGCTATATCCGCGCCTATGTCAGATGCATTATGCGCATCGCTGCCGATAGTTATCAGCTCACCGCCGAGTTCCCTGTAAAAGCGGACAAGCTCGTCTCCGGGCATGGTCGTACCGAGTCCCTGACGCAGACCGGAGGTGTTGACCTCAAGGCTTATTCCTTTTTGGATGATTGCTTTAAGAACATCCTCGAAATATTCCCTGCTTTTGTTTTTTAGATCAAGAAGCTCTCCCCTGCCCGCGAACTTCATATATCTGTAAGGATATGTTATATGTGCCAGTGTGCAGAAGTTACCCCAATCGATAAGCTCCTTGATCTCGGACAGATACCTGTACCAAATCCGCATAAGCTCGTCGTCTGTCATCTCGTTTATTTTAAGAAATGAATAATCGACAATTCCTCTTACCGCATGAACCGAACCAATAACATAATCGAACGGATATCTTGAGAGCAGTCTGTTTGCTTCAAGAGGCATATGAACTGCCTGACCGATTTCAATACCGAATAAAATGTTCAGTTTGTCTGAATAAACCTCTCTTGATGCAAGGATATCCCTGTAAACACTGTCTATATCAAGCTTTTGAAAATTACCATAATATATCCCATCCATATCATAATGGTCGGTGATGGCAATTTCCGTAAAGCCTTTTTGTATTGCATTTTCGCATAACTCGCCGACACTGCTTCCCTTTCCCTTTGGAATGTCCCCCGAATATTCCGAATGCATATGATAATCAAACATATTAATAATATTACCTCTTGTCCTTTTTTGGAAATATGTTTTATATTCTATCACATAATATAATTCATTTCAACATAATTATTTCGGTAATCAGAAAAACGAGATCTGATCCGAAATGGGAAGGCCGCCAAGGCAGTTATTCTGCTGTAGAATCTCGACAACATTTTTATTCAGGCAGGCTAATGTTTTTAGCTCCTCCAATGTCGTTGCCGTGCCGTCCTTTATAGCTCTGTGTATATTTGCAGCAGCAGTTTCTCCGAGTCCGTTAAGAGAAGATAACGGTAGGCGGATTTTCCCGTCCTCGGGAACAAACGCAAACGGTTCGGACTTATATATATCGACAGGAAGAAAATGTATATCCCTTGCAAGCATCTCGGAAGCGATCTGAAGAAATACGATTGTATCCTCATCCTTTGCCGTGATTTCGGGCATATTCTCATATTCTTCAAGCTTTTTACGAATGGCTTCCGCACCCTCCATAACGAGCAGTCCGTCAAAGCTGTCCGACTTGACTGTAAAATAACTCGCATAAAAAGCGACAGGATGATAAACCTTGAACCAGCCTATACGAAGTGCCGCCATAAGATAAGCTACGGCGTGTGCTTTCGGAAACATATACTTTATTTTCTTGCATGAGGCGATGTACCATTCCGGAACATTCTTCTCTCTCATCGCATTTTCCATTTCCTCGCTGAGTCCCTTACCCTTACGCACGCTCTCCATTATTTTAAAGGCGATTGAGCTGTCAAGTCCCCTGTGCATCAGATAGATCATGATGCTATCCCTTGTTCCGATAACCTCTTTTATTGTACAAATCCCGTTTCTGATAAGCTCATCGCCATTTCCGAGCCAGATTCCGGTTCCGTGTGACATGCCGGATATCTGCACAAGGTCCGAGAAATTCTTGGGCTTTGTGTCTATAATCATCTGGCGAACATATTTCGTTCCCAGTTCGGGAAGTCCGAAAGTGGCTATTTCACTGCCTATCTGTTCCGGTTTAATTCCTATACTCTCGGTCGAGTTAAGAAGCTCCAATACCTTACTGTCGTTCATCGGTATAGTTCTGACATCGATACCGGTATATTGCTCAAGTACCTTATACAAGGTAGGAGCATCATGTCCGAGAATATCGAGTTTAAGCAGCGTATCATGAAGGTATTCAAATGCGAAGTGGGTTGTAATTACGCCGCTGCCCGCCTTGTCCGCCGGGTGCTGAACGGGTGTAAAATCATATATGTCGTACTCTTTCGGTATGACGACTATACCTCCGGGATGCTGCCCTGTCGTGCGTTTTACTCCCACCATTCCGCTTATAAGACGGTTCTGCTCCGCTTTTGTCAGGTTTATACCCTTACTCTGCAGAAAATCCTTAAGAAAACCGAAGCATGTTTTTTTCTGTAGAGTGCCCACAGTCCCCGCACGGAAGATATTCTCCTTTCCGAACAGAACCTCGGTGTATTTGTGCGCCTCACCCTGCACATGGCTTGAAAAATTCAGGTCTATATCCGGTGCTTTTTCTCCGTGAAATCCTAAAAACGTCTCGAAAGGAATGTCTTGCCCGTCCTGAATCATCTTGACTTTGCATTTTTCGCAATATGTATCCGGCAGGTCAAAGCCACTTGCGATCTTTCCATCAGTAAAAAATTCTATTTTTTTGCAAACCGGGCAAAGACGGTGAGGCGGCAACGGGTTTACTTCCGAAATCCCCGCTAAAGTCGCGATAAAGGAGGAGCCCACCGAGCCTCGGGAGCCAACCAGGTATCCATGTTCCTCGCTGTTCTTTACCAGCCTTCTGGCGATAATATACAACACCGCAAAGCCGTTTTTAATTATTGAATTAAGCTCCTTATCCATGCGTTCCCTGACAATATCGGGAAGCGGCTTTCCATATATCTCATAGGCGGTGCTGTGACAGATTTGCGTAAGTTCCTCCTCGGCGCCATCGATTTTCGGAGTAAATTGCCCATCGGGAATGGGTTTGATATTTTCAATCATATCCGCGATCATGCGGGTGTTTGTTATAACGACCTCCTCCGCTTTCTTCGGACCGAGAAAACTGAATTCGTCAAGCATTTCCTGTGTCGTTTTAAAATACAGGCGGGTGTTTCTATCGTAATCCTGAAATTTCATACCGAACTGCAGGATTTTACGGTATATCTCATCCTCCTCGTTCAAAAAGTGAACGTCGCCCGTAGCACAAACAGGTTTGTTCAGCTTTTCACCGAGTTCGATTATTTTTAATACATTGTCACAGAGCTGCTTTTCGGCAGCGGCTTTGTCCGCACCTAAACGCTCCTCCTCTATAAGAAAGTGGTTGTTTGAATTCGGCTGTATCTCTAAATAATCGTAAAACGAAGCGATTTTCACAAGATCGCTTTGTTTTTTATTATCGAGTATCGCTTGATAAAGCTCGCCTTCAACGCAGGCGCTGCCTAAAATCAATCCTTCCCTGTACTCCTTCAGCAGAGTTTTGGGTATTCTCGGATACCGGTAAAAATACTCGAGATTCGAGCGGGAAACCAGCTTATAAAGATTTTTGAGGCCTATCCGGTTTTTCACGAGTATGATGATATGGTGATATTTTAAGCGCTTCGGATCCGAATTCCGTGACATTTCTTCAAGAACTCCGTCGGTATCGAGGATTCCGTTAACAGCGAGCTTTCTTATTAGCTGCTCGAAGATTTTCGCAAGCATCTCCGTATCATCGCCAGCGCGGTGATGGTCAAACTCACCGAGCTTGAAATATTTTGCAAGCGCATCGAGGGTATGCCTGAAAATATCGTTGTTTATGAACCTTGAAACTGACACCGTGTCAAGAAAAGGATTTGTAAACTTCATCCTGTTGTCCGATGTTACTTTGCGTATAAAGCCTATATCAAACTGTGCGTTATGGGCAACAAGCATATGGTTGCCCGCATATTCAAGAAAAGCCTTTACCGCTTCCTTCTGGGAAGGCGCGTCTTTAACCATATCGTCGGTTATACCTGTCAAGGAGGTTATCTCTTCAGGTATAGGCATCTCGGGGTTGACAAAGGTCTCAAAACAATCTATAATTTCGCCTCCGCGGTATTTGAGCGCACCTATCTGGGTTATTCCGCAATTTTTGGGGGAGAGCCCCGTTGTTTCAATATCGAATATAACAAAGGTTCCGTCCTTGAACGAAACGTTATTCTCCTGATTATATTCAAAAATCGCACGCGCGGAATCATCTACAAGATAGCCCTCCATTCCATAGATGGGCTTGATATTTTTATATTTTTTACATGCCTTCATAATTTCGGGAAAAGCCTGCAGGTTTCCGTGGTCGGTTACAGCAAACGCCGGCATACCCCATTCCAAGGCAGTACGGACAATATCCTCCGGATTAGAAAGCGCATCAAGTGCGGACATAATTGTGTGCATATGCAGCTCGACACGAGGCGTTGGATGGTTATCCTTTCTGTTTACGGGTTTTACCGACGCTATGTATTCACCCTTTACAACGACTTCATCGTCGAATTTATTATAAGCCGCCTTTCCCTCAACGATAAGGCACGTCTGCTTTCCGGGCATCTCCAGAGTGTTATCCTTATTCAGGGAAAGACGAACAATAACAGAGGAATCGAGATCGGTCATGTAAAGCTTATAATTTATCTTGTTTCCGTCATAATTCTCCTTGGATTCTATATCAAACATTCTGCCTACGAAACGAACGATATCTCCGTCTGTAATCTTTCTTATAGGAATAAGATCGTCTATTCTGCTCTTACCGTATATTGCAACCGGATTTGCTATATCAAACTCCATTCCGCCAGACTTTACTATATTTTCATTGTCCCTGTCATAAAACACCTCATCCGCATCTTCCAAAGGTGAAAAAGAGCTGACCTTCTCACCCTGTGTTTCCTCCTCCTTAAGCTGTCTGTAAACCCTGCTTGCAGACTCTCTTAAAGTCTGAAATCCGGGAGCTTCATAATTTACCGCTGCCTGACCCTGCAGGAAAACCTTTGTATTAAGCCCGAACTGATGCGCGACACATTCCTCAAAAAACTTGTCTACCCCGCTTTCGGTAAGTAGTCTTGCGGAAAGACCGTCCCGCAGGAGGATAACAAGCCTTCTCTCATCGGCATCATACTCGGTCTTGCTTCCCTCAAAAAAGCCGTTTCCGATACTGCTTCCGAATATACGCTTCAATGTCGCGACTAAACGCTCCGTACATTTTTCCGAAAAGCATTTCGCTGGGTATGATGGGAAGAACCGTACGCTGTTAAGCTCATATGCCTTTTTTATAGAATCCTCAAGCGCAAAAAGGTGCTTGTATTCAACAAGCTCGAAAAAAACAACATCTATTTCGATAGTTTTGTTCTCCCTGTCGATACGCACCTTATAGCTCTGTATTTTTTGTATAACTTCCTCCTCCGCTCTGCTCGGACATAAGCGCTTGAAGGTTTTTTTGAATTCCTCTTTCATTTTTCATCCGTTCCGTTTAAGTATTATATCAACTCTTTTATCTCATTTACAAGCACTTTCACAATCTCATCCTCTGCGATTTTCCTGATTATCTCGCCCTTTCTGAACAGAACCGCCTCACCTCTGCCACCTGCAACGCCGACATCAGCTTCCCTCGCTTCACCGGGACCGTTTACAACACAACCCATAAGCGCAACGTTCAGCTGCTTGTCGCAGGATATCTTATCTATCTCGTCCTGCAATCTGTTTGCAATTGTAATCAATTCAATCTGCGTTCTGCCGCAGGTAGGACAGGAAATAAGGTTTATACCATTTTTCAGTTTAAGAGCCTGTAAAATATCATTTGCCGCTCTTACTTCGGTTACAGGGTCGTCGGTAAGGGAGACACGTAT
>ENA-UOOM01000475-UOOM01000475.1-fermentation-metagenome-genome-assembly--contig:-NODE-475-length-46202-cov-3.965372_pt1 | contig 46202 bp, 42 predicted proteins | sample MGYA00245781_ERZ724031 | MGnify/ENA primary metagenome ERZ724031 (study PRJEB28704, sample SAMN03018317) | fermentation metagenome | biome: anthropogenic terrestrial biome; feature: soil; material...
TCGATACCATTCCTAAAAAATACGAGGGACTTGACGGAACAGAGCTTGCGATCAGCGAATCGCAGGAACGCATGGCGGTTCTGCTTGACAAAAAAGATGCAGATAAGTTTATGCTTCTCGCATCTGATGAAAACATTGAAGCAACTATAGTTGCATCCGTTACTGACAACAACCGTCTTTCTATGAATTGGAAGGGACGCAGAATAGTTGATATTTCCCGTGATTTCCTAAACTCAAACGGCGCAGTTAAGCATACTGACATAAGAGTGGAAAAAGCAAAAGAAGCTCCCAAAACAGAATATTTTAACTTTATTGAAGGAATGAAAGCCATTTGCGAAGATTTGAATATCTGTTCGAAAAGGGGGCTTGCGGAGAGGTTTGACTCCACTATCGGCGCAGGGAGTGTGCTTATGCCCTTTGGAGGCAAATATCAGCTTACACCTACGCAGGTAATGGCAGCGAAAATACCTCTTGGCGGCGAGAACATAACGCACGGGAGCACGAACACAGCGTCCGTGTTCGCATACGGATTTAATCCGTATATTTCGGAGGCAAATCCTTATGCGGGAGCGTATAGTGCGGTAGTTGAATCGGTTACAAAGCTTGTCTGTGCGGGCGCAGGTCTTGAAAACTGTTATCTTAGCTTTCAGGAATATTTCTGCCGACTCGGAAGGGACGAAAAACGCTGGGGTCTGCCTTTCGCTGCACTATTGGGAGCGCTTGAAGCACAAACCGATTTAAAAGTCGGAGCTATCGGCGGCAAGGACTCCATGAGCGGCAGCTTTGAATCGCTCGACGTACCTCCGACACTCGTTTCTTTTGCGGTTTCGGTTACTGATGCCGATAAAATAATTTCTCCTGAGTTTAAAAAACCCAGCAGTACAGTTGTACTGCTTAAAACAAATGATTTCAACACCAAAACGGATATAAAAAGCCTTAAAGATAATCTTTCGATTGCAGAAACACTCATAGGTAAGGGTAAAGTTTTATCCGCTTATACGCCTACTTTCGGCGGCATAGCAGCGGCTGTATTTAAAATGTGTATAGGCAATAAAATCGGATTTAGGTATGAGAATGACTTTGACAACAACGAAATTTTTGAATATAGCTGTGGCAGCATTATTCTTGAGCTTTCTGAGGAAATCGATGCAGGTATAACCCTCGGTCACACACTGACAGAGCCTGTAATCGAAAAGGATGGCGAGGTTATCGGTCTTGATGATATGCTTGACGTTTATGAAAACAAGCTGGAAAGCGTCTTCTCCTGCAATATAGATCAGGAAGTAATTGCGAAGGATCTGCCGCTTTACAGAGCTGAAAAACACGCTTCTCCCGCAATTAAAACAGCAAGACCGCGGGTAATAATCCCGGTTTTCCCGGGGACAAACTGCGAATATGACAGTGCGCGCTCGTTTGAGAGAGCGGGTGCGGAGCCTGTCGTAACTGTAATAAAAAATCTTAGCGGCGCTGATATTGCCGAATCCGTTGAAAAGATGGCAAAGCAAATATCAGATTCACAAATAATATTCTTACCAGGCGGATTCTCAGGCGGGGACGAACCGGACGGTTCAGCGAAGTTTATAACGGCATTTTTCCGTAATCCGAAAATAAAAGAGCAGGTAGATGAGTTATTATTTAAACGCGATGGTCTTATGGGCGGTATCTGCAACGGATTTCAGGCGTTGATAAAACTGGGGCTTGTTCCTTTCGGTGAGATAAGAGAGCCAGATGCTGATTCACCAACGCTCGGACCGAATATTATAGGCAGACACCAGTCAAGACTGGTTACGACAAGGATTATTTCAAACAAATCCCCATGGTTTATGCTTTTTGAACCGGGAGAGCTGGTTACAGTCGCTGTTTCACACGGCGAGGGAAGATTTATAGCTACTGATGATCTTGTTGCAAATATGATTAAGAACGGGCAAATTACCACGCAGTACTCGACGCTTTCCGGAGATGCATCCGGAGATATAAGCTGCAACCCTAACGGGTCTTATATGGCGGTTGAGGGTATATCTTCGCCCGACGGCAGAATATTCGGGAAAATGGGACATTCCGAGCGTACCGGTAAAAATTTATATAAGAACATACCGCAGTATTCCGATAACAACAAGCTCTTTGAGGGAGCGGTTAAGTATTTTAGGTGATAATAAGATATTAGGCTCATTATGCTCGTGCCGCTTTATAGCGGCACGGTTTTTCATCAGTTGATTGTAGCAATACAGTTTTCATGAGTAATTGATTAAATAAAGAATACTATGAAAAAGCTGCCGAAATAGTATGCGGCAGAGTTTTCTCATTTATTAAGTATTATTATCCATGCTGCTCATCGGATTCCTGCTTTGTTCTCTGAACGGTTCCGTGCGGGTGATTAGGCGGTGCGTAAATGGAATACATTTTTAACGGGGAACATCCGACATTTACAATATTATGCCATTTTCCTGCGGGAACTAAAATGATATAGTCATCGGATACCCTTTCCATAAAATTGAGATTATCAGCGGTATCTCCCATCATCGTCATTCCCTGTCCCTGCTCAACCCGTAAAAACTGGTCTACATCGGGATGCATTTCCAGTCCTATCTCACCTCCGACGGGAATACTCATCAGAGTTAGCTGAAGGTGTTCGCCCGTCCATAAAGCAGTTCGAAAATTGTTGTTAAATAAAGTAGCCCGATTGATATTAATAACAAATGGTTCGGGACCGAAATCTCTGAGCTCGGTTACAGGCTGAGGCTGCTCCTGGTTAAGCGTGGGTATGTTGTTCTTATATTGATTCGAAAAAAAATTTCTACGCAAAAACACTCTCTCCTTTAATAATTCGTTATTTTATAATATGCGTAAAAAATAAAAAAGTGTTTTTTGCCGATGTTTCACTTTATATGAAATAATATGTAAAATGATCATTTACAAAAATCGGTTTATATGCTAAACTTCTATTTGAAATTAAGCAAAAGGAAGCAGGAATAGCGTGATTTTATACGAGATAACTACACAGGCGATAGGTTTTCTGGGAATGACCATGATGTTCATCATGTTTCAGCAAAACGACAGAAAACGGATTTTATTATGCCAGATATTAGGTACCTGCTTTTTCTGTATCCATTTTTATTTACTTCAAAAGTATACGGGCTCAGCATTGAATCTGATAGCAGCGGTACGCGCTGTCATATACTACAACCGCGATAAAAAGTTCTTCGGCAGTGTAATATGGTTGTGGATATTTGTTGCGATAAGCATTGTTTCGGGCATTTTGACATGGGAGGGTATGATCTCCGTGTTACCGACAATAGCGATGATAATCGGCTCGGTTTCCGTGTGGGTTGAAAAACCGCGAACAATTCGGATACTTTCTATAATCCCGTCTCCGATGTGGCTTATTTATAATATAGTCGGTCATTCGCTCCCCGGCATCATAACCGAGATTTTCGTAATGACCTCTATAGCCATTTCGATAATAAGATATGATATATTAAAAAAGGAGCAAAAATCACATTCCGCAAACAACGACTAAAACTATCATATAAAAACTCGCATATGTTGTAAGATACCTGAAACTTAGATTATTATTTAGATATAAAACGGCAGAAAACATATCGCTTTTACAGCGTATAAATTCTGCCGTTTGTTTTATACCCGAGTATACTTTTTAAAACATTTACGGGGGGATGAAAATAATGCCACGGTTTTTTTCCATATCACTTCGTAAAATGTTACTCTTTCACACCACATACGCAAACCTTTGATAGAACCAGTGCTAAATCGGTTATAACCTCTCTTTCAATTTTATCGATTGAATTATAATTATTTAAAAAAGTGAATATTGTATTTAATGTAATAAAAAGCAAAATACTTGAAAACTTTTCACAAAGTCAACAAAAGAATTCACCAAATATGCTAAAATAAAAGTGACAAAAAATCGCAAAAGAGGTATTTGTAATGTGGTGTATTAGAGAAAAAATAGGCAGGTTTATGAGAGGCAGGTGTGGTGCCGACTCATTTAATATCTTTTTGTTATCGACTAATATAATCCTATCTGTTTTTAATATGTTTATCAACAATGTCCTTATAAGCTTTTTCGAGTTAGTCATAATAAGCTATATGCTTTACCGCTTTTTTTCACGTAATATCTATCAAAGGAGCAAAGAAAACAACGCATTCTTAAAGGTACGGGGTAAAATAATCGGCTTCTTCAGGTACCACTATTACAGGTATAAGGAACGTAAGATAAATGTCTATAAAAAATGTCCGTATTGTAAAGCAAAACTACGTCTTCCGAGAAGCAGGGGCAAACACACCGTTAAATGCCCGCGTTGTCGGCGTGATTTTGATATGAAAATACGTTGAAAAACAAGTAAATCCTTAATTTGATAATAAATAGGTTTAGTAATCTGGACAAAATTATGCATAAAATATGCAAAAATATACGAATAAGTATAAAACGTGTATTGACAAATAATTATTTTATGTTAAAATATATTTATATCAAATCAAGGAAAGGAAAGTTAAACTATGAGAAAAATGTTTTTCGCGTTTTTGGCGATGGCAATCATTGTTTCGGGATTTTCGTTGATTGCAGGTGCCGAGGAACTTACAAATGTAGCCGAAGGCAAGAGCTATACACTCGAATGCGAAACGAGTGAGGCAGATTACGGATATACAGAGGGAACCGATAGTGGTTTTGGTGACGGTCCAAATGCTATTCGTCAAAGGCTTACCGATGGTATGCATGGCCTCGAAAGCACTAGAACGGTAAAATCAGGAGCGCAAAAAACTAAAAAAGCGTTTTATGTAATCGATTTGGGCAGTGTTGTAAATGGAATATCAAAGCTTAATATGGATATGTATTATCGCACCGATTGGGGAATTCAGAAACCTATCGGCGTAGAGTACGCACTTTCAACAGATGGCGTTAACTATACGACCGAAGGCAAAATACTTGTTGCTGATTCTGTAGAAAGGGAGACTCCCGAGCCATGGGTGGGATATGACTTTACACTCAACCTTTCTACCCCAAAGTCAGCAAGGTACGTAAAAATGATTGCAGAGGGCGGTAACTATATTTGGAGTACAGAAATGCAGGTATTTGCATCCGGTGAGGAAACCAGCGATCCCGAAAGCGAATCGAGCACACCCGCCGCTGAATCTGAGGAGCAAAGCAGCGAGAGCACCACAAGTGAACCTGGTGAGTCAAGCACTCCAGGTTCTACCGGCAGCAGCGAAGTAACGCAAACCGGCGATGATGACGGAATGACTTTCTACATAATCATTGCAGCAGCAGCGGTATTACTTATTGTGACTGTTATATTGACTTACAAGAAAAAAGCAAAACAATAAGTAAAAAAGCTTAAAAAGACATAAAAAAATTTCCCTTCAGATTACCGTATTATAAACGGCAGTCATGAGGGGAAGATTTTTATGCAGTAACAGAGATTATTACGCTCTCGATGCTATGATATCAACCATTTCTCCAACATTCTTCATAGAGGAGACCTCTTTCATCTTAAAGCGGATGTCGAATTCTTTTTCTACAGCGGCTATGAGATTTATATGCTCAAGACTATCCCAGTCGTCAATATCGTCAGCGGTGGTTTCCCTGATAACGACAATTTCATCATTATCAAAAACCTCTCTGAAAACAACATTCAAACGGTCAAAAATCTTTTTTTCAGACATTTTATAGCTCCCTTTCGTTTTTTAATTTACTTTTATAACGCTGTTTTTATTAATATAGCCGTCTGTTTTGAGCGACCATACGGTTTCTCCTACGGCGTTCTCACTCATTTTGGTAAAGCCGAATGAAGCGAACAGTTCCCTGACCATTGCATTCTTTGAGGTGGGGTAGTAGTAGCCGAAAATATTTCTGATACCCTGCTTCCTGCTCATTTCGACAAGTGTGTCGAGCATGGCGAGCTCCATGTCGCGCTTAAGAACGCGACAACTCATAAGCCAAAGGTCAATATGCAGCTCGTCACCTTTCATATGGCCGATGACAACCGAAACAACACCGTTATCCCCGAACCTGTCGACAAGCCTTCCGTAAAGAGTAATATAATCTTTATCGGAGGCGATGGATTCTATTTCCGAAACGGTATAACGTCTTGTAGTGACATTGAACTGGTTCGATTTGTTTGTAAGCTGGGTAATCCTCTGAATATATACGGGGATGAAACCCTGTATCTCCGCATGCATTTCAAGTCCGAGAAGATAATCTCTGTAATCGACATAATCCTTCATAAGGACAGCTCTGGAAGCATTTGCTTTATACATCTCATTTCGGGTTAAATCATCCTGGGAAAAAGCGGTGACCTCAAAGTAAGCATTTTTATCAAGAGTTCTTATATATTGCTCGGGATCATTTATTTCAGGTACGGCGATGCCGCTGATTGCAGAGTTGACAATCTCTCTTTCGGCGGGATTATCATCCACAAAAACAAAGGAGTCGGCACCGAGATCAAGCTCCGCGGCAGTCTCGGAGATGTTCCTCGCCTTATTTTCCCAGTTTGCCTTGATAACTAAAAAGTCGTCCTCTTTTAATGCACTGTCGGGATGGTTTAGTCCCGCAAGTGCGTTCTCGTGCTCGTTTTTTGAAGCTATGGTTAACATAATCCCCAAATTTTTATGAGTCAGAATATACTCCTGAAATTCGCGGAAGCATTGACCGTTTGCAGTCTCCTGACCAATCTCAATTCCCTCAACGCCATCGTCGCCGATTACTCCGCCCCAAAGGGTATTATCCATATCAAGAGCAAGCAGCTTTTTATTTTTACCGAAAACAGACTTTATAATATTGGAAATATTGAATGTAAGAATGGGTATTGCGTCAAGCGACATCGCATATTTATACATATACCAATACGAAAGATCAGCCCACTTATCGAGCCCGTAGCAGGACGAAAGGTAGTTGATATCGTTTATATAGAAACCCTCATGCGATTGTGCGTATTCATAAAAAAGTTGATTCAAACGGTTGACATAATTTAATCTGCCATGGAAATCATATGCATCCCGGTTACCTAACAGACGGTAAAACGGGTACTCAAAGTTATTTTGTATTATCGGACAATCGAACCTATCGTGCAGCTTTTCCCAAACAGTTTCAAACTCCCTGTACTGCTCAGAGAGCTTCAAGTCCACCTGCTCCCTGTTATCGCTAATAACGGGGAAGGGGAGGTTTATATTGCGATAGTTTGTGTGTATATAGATAATATCGGGTGCGAATTTGTCAAGAGTCGGATTTCCGAAAAGAGCGTCCTCACGAAACTGTCCGTATTCAGATTCGTAAAACTCAGGCTCGATACCGTAATTTAAAAGGAACAATTCACATATTTTCACGATATCGCTGGTTGTAGAGCCGCCGAGAACGGCGATACGTTTTTTTATGCGGTCGCTGTTTTGGGATAAAAGAGCTCTACGTATTGCTTTTCTGTTTTTCAATATATCCGAGCTGCTAAATGGGTATGAAAGTGAGTTCATAATAAATATCTTCCTAATTATCCATATATTGCACACGCTTTCCGCTTCCGCCTACGATTGAAAATGCGGAGAGTGAAAAGCAAACGTCTGTGATACCGTTCTGCTCAATAAAATCGCGAATGTTAAAATCAAAATAGCGTATGTCGACAATGTTTATCTGCTCAAAAGAGCTGATTAAAAACGGAGCGAGCGCATTCCCGTAGCTCTCTTTAAAATACAGCAGCTTTCGTCCATTGCCGATAGAGGTGTCGATACGCACGCAATAGCTGTCACCGCCGATGAACTTTGAATATGAGTTGCCCGAAAAGAACAACGAATTATTATCTTTAGCGACTCTGGAAAAAGTTGCTCTGTCATAATATTTTACGGTGTATTGCTGGTTGGGAACATACCAGATGAATTCCTCCGGGTAATTCGATAAAGCGGGTACGTTTTTTCTAAGACTTCCAACATATCCCGAAAAGCTGTCCTGCGTAAAGCCTGACAGGTCGGTGAAAGGCAGGCCTGCAACATTTGCAAATTCTTGTGCGGCATAATAAGCGCCGAGCGCATTCCAATGGAAATCGGTTCGCGCATAAAGCGGTTCTTCCGTATGGGGAGCAAGCGCTGTAAGCAGGTTTACATCCTTTACATCAGGTGTTAAATTGTTTCTGAGCGAATCAAATGTTTTTATATGGTTGTTTACTGAGGCGTTGTATTCCGCGGGTGCGTAAAACGCCGAGGCGATGGGTATCGGCATTGAATACACATTGACTCCGTCACCCAGAGCGGCTTTAAAATCATTTATGTACCCGGCATATGCAGCGGCGTTTTTTACTCCTCCGCCGTATTGCTCCATAGCTCTCGTACCTACGACTATAATTCCGTTGGAAATATAAACATCGTCATCATCGTAGCTTACCTCAGGCTGAGAGTATTCGCTGACGGGAGGCCGGCTGCTCGTTTCGGATACCGTGCTTTCTTCAGCTTCGGAAGTAATGCTGTTTGCACTTTCGGAAACCGTGCTTTTTTCATCCTCTAAAGAAACGTTGTCTGCACTTCCGGAAACCTCTGTTTTAGGCTCTGACAGCTCTGACGACCTGCTTGTATGCGAGATATCGCCGCTTGTTCCGCCGTCGGAGAAAAACGAGCAGGCTGAAAGAATTATCGCTGATACCACTAATAGCGTTATCGTTTGGATTTTACGTTTTCTTATTGTAAAGCCGTCCATAAAAATATCCTTTTCTTGTTTTATCATTATTGTATTACTCTTATTCTCTCAATATCCCGGTTAACGCCGGAGCTTGCTGCGGAATATGCGCTCATTGCAAAAAGTACATCCGTAATTCCGTTTTCCTGAATGAATTCAATACCGTTAAGCTCAAACTTCCGTATATCGACAACATATATTTCCTCAAAGGACTCAAGTAAATAAGGTGCAAGCGGGTTACCGTAGCTATCTTTGAAAATAATGAGTTTTCTGCCGTTGTCACATACATCGGATTCGATTTTTGCGGCATACGCATCGCCGTTTAAGTAGGTAAGGAAAAGGTTGCTCTTTTTTTCCTCGCTGATATAGAAAAACATATCATGGTTTTTGATAAAATTAAAACGCCAGTCATAGAAGGAAGCGGTATATGTGCCGGAAGGAACATAGTAAATAAAATCATCGGGATTGTTTAAAAGCGTCGCGCTGTTGTTAGTGTACCTGTACATAGTTCCGACAAATCCCTCCCTGACTTCTTTTTTGTAAGTAGAAAGATCGGAAAATGGAACTCCGGCGGTTTTTGCAAACTCTTGTGCACCATAATATGCCCCAAGTCCCGTCCAGTGGTGATCGGTACGGAAATATATATCCTCTGCGGTATGCGGCAGCAGTGCATTATATACATCGACATTCTCCACACCGTTTAGATTTTCCTTTATCGTTTCAAGATCGTTGACGGTGTGCTCCCACACATCCGAGAATTTTTTTGAGTCATGTATATAATAAGCACAGGCTTTGGGTATTACCATTGAATATACCCGTACTCCGTCGCCAAGCTGTGCTTTATATGCATTAAGATACTCCGCATACTTTTTAACGTTATCAGTATTGCCGTAATATAATTCCATTGCGCGGGTTCCGAGAATAACAATGCCCTCGCATAACTGCTCGTCCATAGGCTCAGGCTCTACGCTGACCGTGTCTGAGCTATTATCTGTCGACAAAGTATCGGAGGAATCGTTTTCCGACACTTCCGAGTTGTCACTCTCATCCTGAACAGATGTGTTTGTATATGAGGAGTTTTCGTTTCCTTCGGGCGGATTCGGATTGCCGAAAAACTGTTCTTCATCGACAATACCATACAAAGCCTCTATCTGTGAAGCATATTCCTTAAATTTATCGCGTCCGTGTATGGTATCGGATAAATAATCCGAAATACCCTTGAAGTACTCCCCCGATATAAGCTGCTCCCTCGTATATTCGGGAAACTTTTTTAAATCCTTGTCGTAATTAGATTCGGTCGTCCGTGGAAAGAAAATATAATAAACGAACATACCGAAAAAAAGCAATATTATAATAACAGAGTTTATAAGCTTCGCGGACATAAACAGCTTCTTTTGAAAAGAGTTGATATTTTTTTTGTTGTTTTCCAAAATCATCTGCTCCTTTTAAAAGGTTACGTACAAAAAGGGGTGGTTTGTAAGGAAAGTATCGACTAAAACCACCGTACAAACTCCCAGCAAAATAACATTGCTTCCGGTTGCAAGTAGTTGCGCCGCCGCCTGAATTGCAAGAGAACGCTTTTCTATAAGTTTTTTTACCAGCGGTATTATCGGGAAAACAAAGATTAATGCTGCTATAATCACGAAAATATACGATTTTATATCAGTAACCGTTGCTTCGTTAATCAGCTCGTTTCCGCCCAGCCCGACAAGGTTTTTAAAGAAGTTTCCGAGGTCGTTCATATCGGTGAACCTGAAAATCCCAAATCCTACAATAATAACAAGCTTATTGTAGATATGCATGATGAAGGTTGGTGCGTTTTTGATGCGCTTTTTTCCAAGCTTCATCTCAAACAAGATAAATACTCCGAAATACAGTCCCCACAATATATAGTTCCACGATGCTCCATGCCAGAGCCCGGTAGAGAACCATACCAAGAACAGGGACACATAAGGCAGTCTTTTCCCGAAAATAGGTATATATAACAAATAATCCCTGAAAAACGAGCCGAGAGAAATATGCCAGCGCTGCCAGAACTCGCTTATGGTACGGCACATAAACGGATAATTGAAGTTCTCGGTGAAGTGAAAGCCAAATATCCGCGCAAGACCTATTGCCATATCCGAGTAACCCGAAAAATCATAATATATATACATGGAGTAGGCAATTATCCCCACCCAGCTGCCTACGACGGTAGCATCCGCGACGATGGAAGCCCCTTCGCCGGTTTTTCCGAAAACAGTATCAACATATAATAGAAGGTTGTTTGCTATAAGAACCTTTTTAGCAAGTCCGATGATAAGACGGGTGAATCCTTCGCTCATGTCGGTTACGGTGGTTTTACGGTTGTCGATATCGTCTTCTATTGTCTCATACCTTATAATAGGTCCTGTCGTAACACTCGGAAACAGGGATAAGTACAACAGCAGCTTATGAAAGCTGCGTTGTGCTTTGATTTTCTCCCAGTACACATCTATACTATAGGAGATTGCCTGGAAGGAATAAAAGCTGATTCCGATGGGGAAGGTAATTCCTGTCGGCTTAATATCCGTCCCGAATACACCGTTTATGTTTTCAATAAAAAAATCCGTATACTTAAATACGCAGATTAAACCGATATTGAATAAAAGTGCGGCTATAAAACATGCTTTGCCTGTTGAGCGTTCCCTATGTTTTTCCGAAAGCAGAGCGAGTATATAATTCACAAAAGAGCTGAAAATCAGCAAAAAAACCCATATAGGCTCTCCCCAGGCATAAAAGACGAGAGAAAACCCTATAAGCACGAAATTCCTGTATTCGTTCTTTTTTGTCAAAAAATAACATGCGAGACATATTGGCAGAAATAAGTATAGAAAAGATAAATCAGAAAAAAGCATACCGCATATCGTTTCTCCGGCGTGGTCGATTTTTCTGATGTCATCTTACACCGGGAGGATGACATTTGCAGAATCAAACAAAAAATACAGCATACATTCGTATTTTTATTATATTACAACGAGTAATGCAAGTCAATAGAAAAAGAGTTATTTCCCTTTTTTATCATTGACATTTATTACTTTCTTTTGATAATATAAATTGATTTCACCACCGAAAAACAATATATACATACAGGAATAAAGCCATAGCATAAGAAGCACGATTGCGGTAAGACTGCCGTACACTGTGGCATAATTAGAGAAGTTGTCAATATAAAAAGAAAATGCGTATGAAAAAGCTATCCAGCCGACAGAAGCAATAATCGCACCCGGCATTTGTGTCGTAAAACGCTGCTTTTTTGCCGGAAGAAACGCATATACAAAAGAAAAAAAGAATACAAGAAGACAGAAGCCTATAAGATATCGCAGCGACATTATAATGTATATAACAGCGATATAGGGGATCTTACTCCTTGCAAAAGCGACGATACGGTTTCCGAACACGAGCAGAATAAAGGTTAGTAAAATAATCAATATAAAAGATAGGGTATAGAAGAGCGAAAGGAATTTTACTTTAAAATAATTTCTCGTCTCTTTTGTTTCTGATACGGAATTCAATCCGCCTATTACCGAATAAACACCCTTTGAAGCTGACCACAGCAAGCCCAGTGCTGAAAATATTGTGATCGCATTTGTAGTATTGTTTGTGATTTTTGTAATAAAATCGGAAAGAAATCTGTCGACCTCGTCGGGGAGCATGCCCGAAAGAAAATTAAACATCTGAGCGTGCTCAAAAGGTAGAAAGCGTACGAGAGAGAGCAGCAGAATAATGAAAGGAAAGATTGAAATAGTCATATAGAAAGCGCCCTCCGCGGAATAAGCCCCGACCTTATGAGCGTCAATCTTTCTGGCAAAATACTTGACGATATAGAAATGCTTTTTATACATTGCCATGGAGCTTCCTTTCTTACAATGTAACGCTATCCGGATTTTCTACCAATATATGCTAAAGCAATTTTGAGTCCCCAGAAGATAAAACCGCAGACAGCCGCAATTAAAATCATTGCAATACAGGCTTTTGTACCTGGAATAGTTATTAATAAAAAATCCCTTGCGAAAATGATGGCGATTGCAAAAATGCTCGATAACGCAGCTACTAAAAACATCCTGAATCTGGTCAGGGGAAGGGAGATGAACAATACTCCGAGCAGCGAAATCGAACAAGTGAGGATAACAGATATCGTAGAAGCATCCTGTCTGGAAAAACTAAACTGTGCTGCGGCGATATTCGCTGCTAAAATGCTTACGACGACAGTAATTCCCGTAGGGATTGCTTTATATAATATACTCTGCAGGAAGTTACCTTTTATTCGCTCTTTATTAGGTTCAAAAGCGAGCAGAAACGAGGGAATGCCTATACTGAGCACTCCGATTAGCGTAAGATGAATAGGGCGGAACGGGTAGGGGATTGAAGTGAACAGGAATATAAGTGCCAGCATCGTTGAATAGATGGTTTTTACAAGAAAAAGAGAGGCGGTACGCTGTATATTGTTTATTGATTTTCTACCCTCGTCGACTATATCGGGTACAGTTTCAAAAGAGGAGTCCAAAAGCACAATATCCGCAACCGTTCTTGCCGCGTCGGTAGCTTTGGCTAATGTAATCGAACAGTCGGATTCCCTCATCGCCAAAACATCGTTAACGCCATCGCCGGTCATAGCAACAGTATGTCCTTTTTTACGCAGAGCTCTTATAAGGAGCTGCTTCTGAACAGGCGTGGTTCTGCCGAAAACCACATATTTCTCGGCTATTTTGTCAATCACGTCATCACTTTTTAACGACGACATATCAAAAGCGTTTTTCCAACCCGAAACACCTACCTTTTTTGCTATATTGGATACGGTAAAAGGATTGTCTCCGGAGATTATTTTTACCGAAACCCCTTGTTCTTTGAAGTATTCAATGGTATTACCGGCGGAGGTACGGATAACATCACTGAGAAGAACAAGGCAGATTGCTCTGCGTTTGAGCGGCAGCACATAATCCTTGTTGTCGTCGGGAACAGGTAACTGATCGATTTTTGAAAGACAAAGTACGCGATAGTTTTCTGCATATTTGCGAAAATCCGATAATATACTGCTTTCGTATTTCGCAAGCAATATTTCAGGAGCACCTAATATGTATGCACCCTTATTCGGGAAATATGCGCCGCACCACTTCCGTTTACTTGAGAACGGAATCGTTTTTTCGGCGTCGAACGCTTCTGTACCGTCAAGATACCTGCCTATAGCCGCCATCGTTTCATTGGGATCGAGAGAAGCGAAAAAAGAGGTGAGAATGCTCTCGGATATAATTTTTTCATCTGGATTTATATGAACGATATCCTCGACTTTCATGCTGCCCTCGGTAATCGTACCGGTTTTGTCAAGGCAGATAGTGTCCGCGCGTGCTATCATCTCGACGCTGTAAAGCTCGTTGATAAGAACCTTCCGCTTAGCCAATTTGACAACGATAACGGCAAAAACTGTGCTTGTCAGCAGAATTAAACCTGACGGAATCATACCAATAAGTGCCGACACAGTCTGCTCCGTAGCTTGTGCAAGCGTATTTTGAGGGTTAAAATACTGTCTTAAAAAGAATAATGTTCCGAGTGGAATAAGGATAATAGAGATGATTTTTATTATTGATTTCAAATCTTTTACTATCTCGGAAGAACGGGATTTTTGATTTTTTGCACCGGTTGTTATTTCGTATGAAGTGTTGTCTTTTCCAACCGCATCTGCCTGGGCGACGCAGCTGCCGGAGGATATATAGCTGCCGGAATAGAGCATATCACCGTTTTCCTTAAAAGCCGGCTCACTTTCACCGGTCAAAAAGGATTCGTCAACCTCACATTCGCCCTCTAAAATAAAACTGTCCGTTACAATCTGGCTACCGGGGGAATAAAGAATGATGTCGTCGAGCACAACCTCCTCGCTCCGTATCGAAATCATTTGCCCGTCACGCCTTACGTTCGCTGACGCTGCCGAGAGCAAAGAGAGCTTGTCAGTCGCTCTTTTTGACCTTAGTTCTTGAACAAGATTGATAAGCAGATTCGATAAAACAACACCGGAAAAGAGCATATTTTTTAAAGGAGAACCGACATAAATAAGCGCGGCTATCAGGATTGCGTTTACAAGATTAAAAAGCGAAAGCGTGCTTTCCTTTAATATGGTTAAAATACTCTTCGTCTGCGGAATGAATGCAGTATTTATTTTTTTCTCTGCGATTCGCCGGTTTACCTGCTCCCTGCTTAATCCGCTTTCAATCGAAGGTGAGAATCGTACCGTGTCGGGATAGTTCTTTCGCATAAAACGCAGTTTTTTTATAATTCTTCTGTTTTTCGACATATAATTTAAAATTCGTCCTTTTTAATATAAAAATCAAATTTTTTATAATCAATTATACTATATCATTCCCATAAATGCAATTGACCTTTTAACAATTCTATGTTATACTTTATAAAATTAAGCAATTATTAAGAATAGAGCGATTATATGATTAGGCTGAAAAGTTCATACAGTGCGGATCAGCTTGCAGTGCAGTGGGATAAAAGAACCAGTCCGGAGCGTTTCGCCGGAAATGATGATTTTATGGATTTATGCTTTGCCGGCTTCCGAAAAGGAAACAGAATAAAGCTGGCGAGGCGAAACGGTATTTCGAGAGAACCCTTTTCAACTGTTTTTCGGGGAAAGATTGTGTCGCAAAATGGCGGTAGCGAGATACGCGGAATTTTTACAAAAGGACTCACGGATTACATTACGGTTTTTTTCGTTTTGGCGTTTGTAATTGCAATTTACGGAGTGGTAAAATCCCGAAACGCACCAATGACTGCAATAAATGTTCTACTTATTATAACAGTATTGATTGCCTTTGTTCTTCTCCTGACACTCGGACGCACCAAAAGGGAGTATTTGGATTTTATAAAAGAAATACTTTGAGCATTTTCATAAAAAGCATTGACAAAAGCTTACCCGGTATTTATAATAGAAAAAATACCCAAGGAGGAGATAAAAAATGTCGCTCTCGTACAAAGATAAGTTCGGAAAAGAAGGCATTACTTATGATGATGTATTGCTAATGCCTGCCGAAAGTTCCTGTTTCATGGATGTTGATACCACTACACAACTCACAGAGAAAATTACGCTAAAAATTCCCCTGATGACCGCTGCAATGGATACTGTTACCGAGTCGAGGATGGCTATTGCCATAGCAAGAGAGGGAGGCATCGGCGTAATCCACAAGAACATGAGTATCGATGATCAGGCTGATCAGGTCGACCGTGTTAAGAGAAGCGAAAACGGTGTAATCACAAACCCTATTTTTTTATCAAGAGAGCATTATGTTTATGAAGCGCGGGAGCTTATGGCAAAATACCGCATATCTGGAGTCCCGATTTGCGAGAACGGCAAGCTTGTAGGTATTCTTACAAACCGCGATATCAGATTCCTTGAGTCATATGATATTTTAATCGATGAGGTTATGACAAAAGACAACCTTATCACCGCAAAGGTCGGGACAACACTTGATGAAGCCCAGCAGATACTGCGCTCTCACAAGATTGAAAAACTTCCGCTTGTGGACGATGAATTTAATCTCAGAGGACTTATCACGATAAAGGACATTGAAAAAACACAGAAATACCCGAATGCGGCAAAGGATGAGATGGGAAGACTTATATGCGCCGCCGCAATAGGAGTAACCAAAGATATTTTAGAAAGAACTGAGATGCTTTTGGGTAAAGGTGTCGACGCATTGGTTTTGGACTCCGCGCACGGTCATTCGAAAAATATTCTCGACGCTCTCAGAAAGGTAAAATACGCTTTTCCAAATGCTCAGGTTATCGCAGGAAACATAGCTACCGGAGAGGCTGCCGAAGAGCTTATCAAGGCGGGTGCGGATGCGGTTAAGGTCGGAATCGGACCGGGCTCAATCTGTACTACACGAATAGTTGCGGGTATCGGTGTTCCTCAGGTTTCGGCAATTTTCGATACAGCGCAGGTAGCGGCAAAACACGGTATTCCCGTTATCGGCGACGGTGGTGTCAAGTTCTCCGGCGATATTGTCAAAGGTATTGCGGCGGGAGCAGATGTGATTATGATAGGTTCACTTGTTGCAGGTTGTGAGGAAGCACCCGGAGAGCTTGAGATTTTTCAGGGCAGACAGTTCAAGACATACAGGGGCATGGGCTCAATCAGCGCTATGCAGAGCGGCAGTAAGGACAGGTATTTCCAGTCTGAAGTAAAAAAACTCGTACCCGAAGGTGTTGAAGGTCGAGTGGCGTATAAAGGATCGCTTTCCGAGACTATATATCAGTTAATGGGCGGTCTTCGCAGCGGAATGGGTTATTGCGGCACTCCGACGATAAAGGATTTAAAGGAGAACAGCCGATTTGTCCGCATAACCGGAGCCGGCTTAAAAGAAAGCCATCCGCATGATGTTTATATTACAAAGGAAGCACCTAATTACAGCTTTAATCCCAACGCTTAGTAATAAGGTATCAGTTAAAAATCAATACCCGATGAAGCGGATTTCATCGGGTATTTTTGCTGAGAGTCTTTGTTTTTTATTATTTAATTATCAGATATAAAAATATAAAAATGACCATACACAAAAAAACAAAGCAACAATAACAATGCAGTTTCTTATTGATTTTAAATATAAAGTCCGCCTAAGTGAGATATAGCGGTTAAAATCCTCGTCATTTATAGAGTTAAGGAATTCCTCCGCTTTTTCCTCGGTAATTTCCTCATTCTCAAAGAATTTCAAATCAATAAAGCAGTTTATGGCTTTTTTTCTAAGCTTGTTCATTCTTTTTATCCTTTCTTCGCACTCTTTTTATATCGAGGGACGCCTGCTTTTTGTGTAGAATTCCTTTGTTAGCGCCGGAATCATCTCATCGTTTTTTATGAGACGCACCGCATCGACAAAATTTTTTATGTTTCCTTCTAAAAAATCCTTTCCGAACTCCGAAGCGGAGCAATAGGGATCGCCAGCTATCTGATGCGGATAATCGGCATACCAGCTTATTCCGTGATTAATACCCTTTACTTCAAAGGATGCATATCTTTCGAGTGATGCCGTCTCGCTCCGGTCTAACAGCTCCATATGTACCAATCCGGAATCAATAGCCATCATCTGAGAGCTCTCCGTAATATCGGCATGACCTCCGTCCGGCTTTACATTATGCTTTTTAAAAACAGCGTTGTATTCTTCGTCTGTAAGTGACCAGATGTTCTGCGTATAAACGTCGTAATCACGCTCTTTGTCGAGCATTGAAACAATAAAATAGCTTAAAAAAGCGTTGTTTCCTCCATGTCCGTTTGCAACAACTATTTTTTTAAAGCCGTTTCTGGAAATCTCCTCACAGACGGCTTCAAGCAGCCGCATTTGCAGATCCGCCGGCAGAGCGATAGTTCCGAGCTTGTGCCTGACTTCGCTTACCTGGCCGAACGGATAATAGGGAAAGATTACAAAATCCTCTCTCTCAGCCGCTTTTTCGCATACATACCTTGAAATAATAATATCGGTGGCAAGAGGGAGATGGTTTCCGTGCTTTTCAAGACAGCTTATGGGTATAACACACACGCCCTTTGATGTTTCGATCGCTTTTTCAAATTCAAGTACATTCATCTTATCCCAGTTCATATGTAAGCCTCTGTATATTAGTAAAAAAGATAGTATCACAAATCAAGCATAAATGCAAATATTAAAGCATCGTCATAAAAAAGTCCCCGAATCGTGAGATACGGGGACAATCGTTATTTATACAACCATTTCTTTTGTTATTACCAGCTTTTTTATATTATCATCCGAAGGGATTTCGTACATAAACTTGGTCATTACTCGTTCACAGGCGTTGCGCAGACCTCTTGCGCCGGTTTTTTGCTCAAGTGCAAGATCGGCAAATGCGTCTATTGCCTCGTCAGTAAACTCAAGCTCAACATTGTCAAGTGAAAACAACTTCTGATATTGCTTGATAAGTGCGTTCTTTGGCTCTTTTAAGATACGGACAAGAGCATCTTTATCAAGCGGCTGCAAAGCGACGATAACCGGGATTCTGCCGACAAGTTCCGGTATAATTCCATACTTGATAAGGTCGTGCGGTGTAACCTTTGAAAGGGAAGGGTCCTTAGCCCTCTCAAGCTTGTTCTGTATCTTTGAATTGAAGCCTACTACCTGTTTTCCGAGTCTGCTGTCAATAATATCGTTTAACCCGTCAAATGCTCCCCCGCATATAAAGAGTATATTTGATGTGTTCATCTGAATAAACTCCTGATTGGGGTGTTTTCTGCCACCCTGCGGAGGTACGTTTGCTGTCGTACCTTCTATAATTTTCAACAGCGCCTGCTGAACACCCTCGCCGGAAACATCTCTGGTTATCGAGCGGTTTTCACTGCGTCTTGAGATTTTATCGATTTCATCAATATAAATAATGCCTTTTTCAGCTTTCTGGACATCAAAGTCTGCCGCTTGTATCAGGCGGAGCAAAATGTTCTCGACATCCTCACCGACATAACCTGCTTCTGTTAAGGTGGTTGCGTCCGCAATCGCAAACGGAACCGCAAGCATTCCGGCGAGTGTCTGGGCGAGCAGCGTCTTACCGACACCGGACGGACCTAAGAGCAGTACGTTGCTTTTTTTAAGCTCAACATCGCTGTCATTGTCTGCTTTATTAACATTCAGAGCATTGATACGCTTGTAGTGATTATATACCGCAACAGAGAGTGCTACCTTCGCATCCTCCTGTCCTATTACATAGTTATCAAGCGCTGCTTTTAATTCCTTAGGCTTCGGCAGAACGATATTTTCATCTTTTTTTGCCTTCGACTTTTGTTTATCCGCTTTTAAATCCCTGTAAGAATCGGTTATTTCGCTGCAAATATCTATGCAATCGGTACAAATTGGGACAATTTCGTCAAGCAGTCTAAGCTTCACAATACTTTGTGATGGTCTGCCGCAGAAGGAACAAACTTTTTCTTGATTCACCATTCCAAATCCATTTTCTCAACGATTATATATTTAAAACAGATCGCTGCCTGTCGTTGTCAGGCAAAGCTCATAAAAGTTCAATCTATAATAAAGTCGATCTTGTAATCCTAAACTCTTTTTACAAGAACTTTGTCGACCAAACCATAAGCTTTTGCAGTCTCCGCATTCATATAGTAATTGCGGTCCGTATCTTTCTCAATCTGCTCTATGCTTTTTCCTGATGCTTCAGCAAGAATTCTGTTGATCGTATTCTTTGTCTCAAGCATATTCTTCGCCTCAATTTCAAGATTTGTTGTCTGATCCTGAAACTGTCTGCTCAAAAGCGGCTGATGAATCATAATTTTACTGTTCGGCAGAGCGATTCTCTTTCCCTTTGTGCCGCAGGCAAATAAAACCGCCGCCATGCTTGCGCAAATTCCGATACATATCGTCGAAACATCACATTTTATAAAACGCATGGTATCGTAAATCGCCATTCCGGCGGTAACGCTTCCTCCGGGTGAGTTGATATACAAAGAAATCTCCTTATCGTTATCCTGGCTTTCCAAATATAACAGTTGCGCGATAACAAGAGAGGCAAGCGGATCGGTAATCTGCTCAGAGATGAATATTATTCTGTCATTTAAGAGTCTCGAAAAAATGTCGTATGACCTTTCTCCTCTCGATGTTTGTTCTACGACCATCGGAACCAACGACATACAAAACACGCACCTTTCTAAAGTCGGATATTTATGTTTTTGTTTTACTTTATAACCGCGTTTTCTTTTATAAATTCGACCGCCTTGCGAAGCGAGATATCTGCGCTGATACCATCTGCCGGTATGCTGCTCTTAACCTTTTCTATATCGATATTATAACCTGATGCGATTTTCCTATATTCTTCCTCAAGCTCCTCATCTGTCGGCTTTATACCCTCAAGCTCAACAATTTTTTCAAGTGCAAGACGAGTTTTTACCTGTCTTTCGGAGGAGTCTTTAAAGGATTCGCGAAGCTGCTCCATAGTCATACCGGTATACTTGAAGTACATATCAAGCGAGCCGCCCTGGGAGGAGAGTCTGTAATCATAATCCTTCACAGCACCGTCTATCTCGTTTTCAATCATCGGCTGCGGAATATCGACATTTACATTCGCAAGAAGCTCGTCGATAAGATTCTCTTCAAGCGTATTCTCGGCGACCTTTTCTTTTCGCTCTGTAATCTTCTTCTGTATATCCGCCTTATACTCCTCAACAGTATTCAATACGGAAACATCCTTTACAAACTCGTCGTCAAGCTCCGGCAGTTCGCTTCTGAATATTTCATGGAGCTTTATTTTAAATATGGCTTCCTTGCCTGCAAGATTCTCGGCGTTATAATCCTCGGGGAAGGTTACTGTTATATCAAACTCCTCGCCCGCTTTCCTGCCTATAAGCTGCTCCTCAAATCCGGGGATAAAGCTATTGCTTCCGATTTTCAGAGTGTATTTCTCCGATTTTCCGCCCTCAAACGCAACTCCGTCGGTAAAGCCCTCAAAATCTATAACGGTTTCATCGTCGTTCTCGACAGCACCGTCGGTAATCGTGAGCTTGCGGGCATTACGTTTCCTTACGCTGTCAATCTCGGCGGTGATATCCTCATCGGTAACGACCACCTTTTCCTTTTCCACCTCAAGTCCCTTGTACTTCGTCACTTCGGCCGTGGGCTTTGTATAAACCTTTGCCTTAAGCAGCACACCATTCTCATCAATGGAAACGACTTCAAGCTCCGGTCTTGAAACGACATCGAGGTTTGATTCTTTGATTGCCGATTCGTATAATCCGGGCAGAATATTGTCAATAGCTTCATCATAGAAAACTGCGGAGCCGTACATTTTTTCTATTATACCCTTAGGCGCTTTGCCTTTTCTGAAGCCGGGAACATTCATTTTAACAACGTTCTTTTTATATACACGCATAACTTCTGCGTCAAAATCCGTTTTGTCTATAGCCAGCTCGAGCTCGCTTCTGTTTTTTTCTATTTCCTTCACACTTTTTAAACCCATTCCAATATCCTCCCGAAAAATACCATTTAATTGCGAAATTTAATTACATACCTTATTATTCTATACTTTTTTTCGCTCTTGTCAACAGTATTTACTTGTATTGGTTGTAAATAATAATTAATATTTCGGGAAAAATATTTTCCGGAGGGAATTATCCGTAATTTTGTAACGAATTTTGAAAATATTATATATATGCTTGCTTTTTTAAAAACCGGCATTATATAATGGGCTTATCACTCAAGGAGGAACAGCCATATGACAGGTGAACACCGTAAGTATAAGGCGATTAAAACAGAACCGTCGAACGCATTCATATCATCGGTAGATTCATTCACTTCCGACGATATAAAATGTGCACCTGATAATGATAAGCTCAAGACAATTAAGCCGCTAATTATTCGTTCACTCGTAATGGCGGTATCCTTTGCTGTGTTCTGTTATTCGATATACACGATAGGCGTGCGCATGGCGGACGACAGGGAGCAGGATGAATTATATAGTGGTATACGCCCTAATAAAGTTGAAGCTGCTTCCGCGCTCTCAAGACCTGAGGAGTTGCAGGAGCCCAACAATATGTATACTCTGCTTGAGATGCTCTCTTCCAACGGTGTTTACAACGAGTATAAGGGTGATAAGGTTGTCGATGAAAAAACCATTGATGATTACCGTCAGGCGCTTTTGAATGTTTCTGCTCAAAATGCGGAGACATTAGGCTGGATCGTATTCCGCGGAACAGAGCAGTTTACTGAAAACGGTATAGACTATCCTATTATGCTCGGCAGCAACGAATATTATTTAAAACATAACTATAAGGGTGAGGCAACAAAAAACGGTTCTATTTTCGCCTCTCAGGAGCTGGACAGAAACTTTGAGGCAAATTACAATATGCTTATTTACGGGCACTGTATGAAAAACGGAAGCATGTTCAGAGCGATAAAACTCTGGTATGACAGCGCGAATAAAAATACTATTGCAAAGGATATGCAGATAGAGATATATACCAAGGATGGCTTGTATATTTATGAGCTAATGTCAGCTTATCGTTCGGACGAGTTTAAATTTACAAAAACCTCATTTGTAAACAACTCGGAATATAAGGCGTTCCTTGACGATATTTACCGCAGATCGACGCTGAACAAAAAAGTCAAGTACTCCTCCGACTCGAAAATATGTACGCTTGTAACCTGCACAAATGTAAGCGCAAATCCTTTAGAACGTTATGTTGTTCACGGTATTTTAACACAGTATATCCCATATGAGTAAGTGAAAAATAATCTGTATTGAAAAAATAACTGTTGACAAAGATAAAAACATTGATATAATTAAAGAGCAAAACATAAAAAATCCAAATAGAAAACTATGAAGCGAATGCTTTGGCAAACATTATCGAAATTAAGAACTTTGATTACTCCGTAAGAACCGTCAAAATCGATATACAAAATCGATATAATTTAACGAACGGAAAAGATGTGTTCATTCAAAGCAGTTGATTCGCCGAGGCAAAAGCATAAGCGCATACATTTTTAGATCACAACAGTATAAGAGAAATACTGATTAATTTAATAAGCGGGTATGGCGGAACTGGCAGACGCGCTAGATTCAGGTTCTAGTGAGGATTCCCTCATGCAGGTTCAATTCCTGTTACCCGCACCAGAATGAGTGTTCATAACGTATTTGAGTTATGAACACTCATTTTTTATGGCTATTAATGTTATTCTATGAATAGTAATCTTGAAATCTTGCGGCCATAAGTTATATTATATTCGTTGTTATACTTCCCGAAGGGTAGTACACTTGTGCGAAGCACAATATAACTTGGCAAAACAAAATAAAATTCATTAAAAGAAAATATAACAAAAAAGCTGATGTAAGCTTATAAACTGAACCTACAATTACTTATTTTTAGTAACTACAGAAGAAAAAAGCTCGGGAAATTTAATTTTGCTCAATATCCGTTGGCTTCTACACCATATACAGCTTGTTCGTGAGTAAAACCTTCATATTTCAACTGTTCTATCAGAGCTTCCCTTGAAAAGGATGAAAACTTAAGATAAGAAGCAGCGGTTTTCTTTGCTTGTTCATTCCAGTTAGCACCACAATTGTCTGCGGCGTATTTCGCTTGACTATATGTGAACTGTTCATATTCAAGTTGACCGATTAAACCTTTGTATGAAAATGAAGTATAGTTCAAATACGACTTTGCGGACTTCAGAGCTTGTTCATTCCAGTTAGCGCCACAATTATTAGCAGCATATACAGCTTCGTCGTGAGTGTACTTTTCATATTTCAATTGATTTATTAATCCTTCATATGAAAATGCAGAATAGCTTAAATATGACTTTGCCGATTTCAAAGCATTAGATTGCCCTAATGTTCTTAATGTTTTTCCACAATGTGTGCATATTTCACCATCGGTATGTCCTAATGCGTTACCTTGAGTCGTACCACATAGCTTACATGTTTTCGGTTCTGTGCAAGTAGCATCTTTCCATGAGTGACCTTTAGCAGGAATATCCTCCGTATAGGTATTTCCACATAATGAGCAAACATAAATCTTTTTTCCATCTTCCGTGCATGTAGCTTCGGTTATATCGGTTACGTTGTATGTATGTTCAAGCGCTTTTCCTTCATTTATGCCGCATTTTGAGCATGTTTTAGGTGAAGTGCATGTTGCTTCTGACCACACATGGATGCATTCAGAAACGGAAGGCTCATCAGAAACGGAAGGCTCATCAGAAACAGAAGGCTCATTAGAAATTGAAGATTCATTAGAAATTGAAAGCTCATTTGATATGGAAAGCTCATTTGATATGGAAAGCTCATTAGATACGGAAGGTTTATTAGATTGGGATGAAGTTTCACAAGACGAGAATAATAAAGTCACCATAAGCAAGCATGCTGTAAACAAAAAAGTCCGCATTTTCATTTTTTCCCTCCTGTGTTATAAATTATTTGTGTTTACAATTCCGACTGTATATTCGATATCACACTCAATTGTCTGGCAATTTTTTTCGAGTATCTCCATCGACACCATTTTTTTCTTACTGAGTGTTGAAATAGCGTTCATGCTAATTGCCGGAGGCTTCCTTGAGATTCGTTCTATTCATTATCTTATCTGTCAATAGATTTAATAATTTCGCGTAACTAACTGCTATAATCTGTCTAAATATGTACTAATTTATAATAACATATTTAGATGTCAGCGTCAAGGTATTATTAAAATATGACGAGATGATTGTAATTATAAATATATAATATAGTAGCATTTATCAAGGACTTACAGACTGAGTACATCTGAACAACTGTGATTTCTAATGAAATATCAGATAAATGTAAGAAGTATCGGATAATCCTCCCTTGCTTCTTTTAGACCTTTAACATTTCTCGCATCCTTCCATGAAACACAATATTATGATAGTTTGAAATAGACCGGAGAATTAAGATAAAAATAAAGAAACTATTTATATATCAAGAGATTTTTGGTGGGGGAAGGTGTGATTCAATGTCTCGCTATGCGAGCCACAAGCTGCGTCGCTATCGCTCCTTGTCCGAATCCTACCATCCCCGCGTGGCACAAAACAAAAAGCCCATCCTTTCGGATGAACTTTCTGTTTTGGTGGGGGAAGGTGGATTCGGACCACCGAAGTCAGTGACAACAGATTTACAGTCTGCCCCCTTTAGCCGCTCGGGAATTCCCCCATTTTATTTTATGTGTGATTGTGTACATGAAGGAGAATTTTAGTTTGGATAACTGAAATTCTCTCTAGATTACTGCGTAGCAGTAATGTTTGGAGCTGGTGAAGGGAGTCGAACCCCCAACCTGCTGATTACAAATCAGCTGCTCTGCCATTGAGCCACACCAGCGTTTTGCCTGCGACAAGCGATAGTATATCATACGGCTATTTTTTTGTCAAGACACTTTTTTGCATTTTTTTATTTTCCTCGCACGGCTTGACTAATAACGCCCAATAGTGTAAAATATCTTACAGTTACATAGTAATATCCATAATTCCAGCAGAGTAGGTGAGTTGATTTGAATGAATATACAGCGATTTCCTATAACGATATAAATGCCGAAAAAGACCCTTTTTATTATTATAAGAGAGTGCTTTTATATTCGCTTGTCATAAGCGCTTTAATAACCGTGCCGTTTGTTCTCGTCGAGTTGATGAAAACCGGCAAGCCTATTTTTTTGTATTACGGGGATTACAATGCTCAGCAGATTGCATTTTACAGGCACTGCGTGGAGATGGTCAGAAACGGAGATATTTTTTGGGATTGGAACACTGATTTAGGTTCTAACTTTATTGGAAGTTACTCCTATTATATGCTCGGAAGTCCGTTTTTCTGGATAATGTGTGCTTTCCCTTCGTCATGGACACCCTATCTTATGGCACCGATGTTTATTCTCAAATATATAACCGCGGCGATTTTTGCTTACGCCTATATAAAACGCTTTGTAAAACATCAGAATTACGCAGTTATGGGTGCACTTTTATATGCGTTCTGCGGTTTTCAGATATATAACACCTTCTTCAACCAATTCCATGAATGCGTCGCGCTTTTTCCGCTGCTGCTGATTGGAATGGAGGAGCTTGTTCAGAACAACAGGAGAGGTCTGTTTGCGGTTGCGGTTGCTTTAAACGCGATGTGTAATTACTTTATGTTCGCCGGACAGGTTGCTTTCTGCATTATATACTTCCTGTTCCGTTTTTCACAAAAATCCTTCAGATTGACTTTAAAAAAGTTCGGAGCGCTGGCGTTTGAGGCGGTATTGGGCGCAATGCTATCTATGGTGATTTTCCTGCCTGCCGCACTTGAAATCACAGGAAACAACAGGGTTGATAATTTTCTTGACATAAAAAACGGTCTTATCTGGAAACAAAACGACAATATTTACTGGAAGAGATACGGACATATCGTTTCCTCCTTCTTTTTCCCGCCCGACATACCTTCACGCGTCAACCTGTTTTATGGGCATACAACGCGCTGGGCATCAGTTGCTGCTTATGTTCCCATGTTCGGTCTGAGCGGTGTGTTCGCTCTGTTTGCGACAAGAAAAAAGCGTACATGGCTGAAGTTTCTGATAATGTTCCTTATGGTCTGCTCGGTTGTACCTGCTTTGAACTGTATGTTTTATATGTTTAACTCTTCATATTATGCCAGATGGTTTTATATGATGGTGCTAATGATGATTTTGGGTACAGTCGTTATGCTTGACGACGACAACACAAAAAGCGACAGAAAATGGAAGGGCGGAATAGTTGCTTATCTTATCGGTGCCGCCGCTTTCATAATCCCACTCGGTCTGATGTTCTCCGATAACACGGACACTTCGCGTTACTCATTGGGCGGATGTATGCCCTTCTTATGGAGGTTTTGGATCTATGTTTCCATAACCCTGGCTTCTATCGCAATCTTGTGGTATATTTTCAAGAAATACAGACATACTCCTGCTTTTGAAAAGGTATGTATGATTGCCATGAGCGCTGTCATTGTCGTTTACAGCGTTGTTCACATAACAAACGGAAAGCAGCACTCAAATTCAAGCAAATTTATGGTCAACCAGGTTGTAGAGGGTGAGGTTGAACTTGAGTTGGCGGAGGATAATTTCTTTAGAATAGATTTCTACCGTGACAGCAGCATTTCACCGTTCGACAACCTCGGTTTATACTGGGGGTATCCGTCAATTGAGTGCTTCCATACCGTCGTACCCGGCTCTGTTATGGATTTTTATCCGAAAATAGGCGTTTCCCGCTCGGTCGGTTCGAGAGCCGAAACAAAATACTTCGGTCTGCGTGCGTTCGCCTCGGTAAAATACTCATTAGTGTCGGAGACCAGCAAGGTCAATGATAATACATTTTACGGTTTCTCTGAATATGACACTCAGAATGGTTATGATATATATATTAATGAAAATTTCATCCCGATGGGCTTTTCTTATACGAAATTCATTACGCAGAAGCAGTTTGAGAAAATAACCAAGTCAAAGCGTCACGAATATTTGTGTTTTTATATAGTGGTCCCCGATGAGCTTGCCGAATATTACAGTCAGTTTATGACACAGGTAAACTACAAGGGAAAACCTATGGATGCTGAGGAAACCGAACCCGTTACCGAAAATGAGGAATCACAAGAGAGCGACGACTCCTCAGAGAGTTCAAGCATTTCGTTAATGGCTACTAAATCAGAATCAAAGCTTGCATTTGAAGCAGCAGTTGAAGAACGAAGGTCGATGGCTTGCGATACTTTTGAGTATTCAAGCTCGGGCTTCAGAGCAACAACAACACTCGATTCAAGGAATGTGGTGGTTTTCAGCGTTCCTTATGACGACGGATGGCAAGCAAAGGTAAACGGCGAGGAAGCCAAGGTGCTAAAAGTCGCATACGGTTTTATGGCGGTTGAGTGCCCGGAGGGCGACAGCGTTATAGAGTTTTCTTACCGCGCTCCCGGTATGTATGAGGGTATTATTATTACAGGTGCAGGAATTGTGATTCTTCTCGGATACCTTTTTTACAATAAGAAGAGGGGAGAAAAGGCTTCTTACAGGTTTTTCTTTGAAGACTATTATGAAGAAGATGATATCATCACTGTTACAGAAAAAATTGATGTCGATAAAATTGAGGAAGAGGCGTTCAATAACGTCGGAGCCGACTTGAATGAGGAAAATCCGGCGGATACGAATAATCATGTCGGGCAGGATTCCGACGGCACATAAGTAAAAATCGTAAAAAATCTCCTGAAACTATACAGCTTCAGGAGATTTTTGATTTTCTATAAGTTACCTTATATATTGTGCCGAAACAAATCCGTCTATGTTATTATAGCGGATTCTGTACCAGTCTCCGGTCCGTGATATAATATTCACGGTTTGACCGTTTGGTATCTGTCCGATGATATTACCCTTTCCGGATGGTGCGTCCCTTATGTTCAGCCTGCCTCCCTGCGTTGTTACTCTGGCGGTTTGCATTGAGGAGGGTTCTTTGAACGGCACTCCTAAAAACTCCGCGGTCGATATTGACAACGCTCGCGCTATTGCCGGAAGGTTTTCCTCAATCCATCTTGCATCCTCAGGATTATCGTGATAAGCGACCTCTACGAGAATTGCGGGAGCAATCGTATTGTTAAGCTCATAAAGACCGGTAGTTCCAAGAGCTCTTACCCTGTCCGGTATAGGGTAGATTTTTTTAATCTGCGCGACGGCAAGATCTGCTGCTCGTCTTCCCTCATCGCTCCATGTATAGTAATATACGTCGCTGCCCCTTATCTTACCCATATTTGCGCTTCCTGCCGCGTTGGAGTGAAGCGCAAGATGAAAATCGTAATTGCCGGCGTTCGATTGTCTTACCGAGCCACCCACCGTTTGGTTTGGATCGTTTCTTGTAAATTTGATTCCGCTTGCCGTCAGATAGGGCTCCATTAAATCAGCAAGCTTGTTCATGTAAAATTCCTCGCTGCCGCTTCCGTCGGTATAGATGTTATATTCCTGAGTGGAAGGGCTCAAAAAAACACTTGCCATATATAACTCCTTTCAAAAGAACCTTATAGCTCTTATTTAAGTATATGCAGGCGGTTTGCAAAAAGCGAAAATCAAAAATATATTACCCGGACTATCAAAATAATAAAAAAAGTATTGACAAGCACTGCTTTTTATGATAATATAATCGGGTACAAAGAAGAAGAACTTGTTTCTCACCCGCTTTTTTAATATCAAGAGCGTGGTTAATAGCATTTTTACTTGTGGTTTATACCATGCTATGATCTTCTTTATACGAATTTCAGCGCATGGTTTTTATTATTATGGAGGTGTCTTTCTATCAGTAAAAAAACGCTCATCAATGAGGAGATCAAATCAAGCGAGGTACGGGTTATCGGCTCGGATGGTCGTCAGCTTGGTATTTTAAAAATCGAGCAGGCTTTACGATTAGCCAACGAGGAATCTCTTGATCTCGTTGAAATCGCACCGGAGGCAGCACCACCGGTATGTAAAATCATGGATTACGGCAAGTATCGCTTTGAAAAAGAAAAGCGTGAGAAAGAGATAAAAAAGAAGCAGCAGGTTTTTGAACTTAAAGAGATTCAGTTAAAATGCCGTATCGACATTCACGACTTTAACACAAAGCTCAACCATGCAGTAAAATTTCTCGCACAGGGCAACAAGGTTAAGGCGATAGTGAAGTTTTACGGCAGAGAGATGGCACATACCGAAAAAGGCATTGATTTGCTCAACAGATTTGCCGAGGGTTGCGGTGAAAACTGCGTAGTGGAGAAAATGCCGCTGCTTGATGGCAGGAATATGATAATGATACTGGCACCAAAGAAACCAAACATAACCTCGAAAGGAAATGATAAAGATGGGAAAAATCAAAACTCATAAGGCAGCAGCAAAGCGCTTCAGCGTGACTGCAAGCGGCAAGATTAAAATGAACCACGAAGGCCGCAGACACAAGTTGGGATTAAAAACGGCAAAACGCAAGAGAATCCTCAGAAAAGCCGGTTATGTCAGCACGGCTCGTCTGCATGATTTAAAGAGGCTGCTCCCTTACGAATAAAGAAGGATTATTGGAGGTAACATAAAATGGCAAGAGTAAAAGGCGCGTTAAGTACGCGTAAAAGAAGAAATAAAACACTAAAGCTTGCAAAAGGTTATTGGGGTGCAAAAAGCAAGCACTTCAAGATGGCAAAACAGGCTGTAATGAAGAGCGGCAACTATGCGTTTATAGGCAGAAAGCAAAGAAAGAGAGATTTTCGTTCCCTCTGGATTACGCGTATTTCAGCACAGGTAAAGGATTATGATATCAATTATTCAAGGTTTATGTACGGACTAAAAAAGAGCGGCATAGTGCTTAACCGCAAGATGCTCAGCGAGCTTGCCATCAGCGATAAGGACGCTTTTGAAAAGCTTGTAGAAACAGCTAAGGCAGCACTTTAAAGTCAATGCTCTTTTTTATGAAAACTGTTGACAAAATTCGTGGATTTTGATATAATATTGCAGAAATATCCGGATTCTAAATCGACGGTTAATATAAAAATTATTTTTTATCCGGCGTATTAAAAACTGATATTTGTATTGTTTTTTGTGATTTCCCCGGAAGATATCGGAGGGAGGGATATATAAATGGCTGAGATAAAGGTAAAGGAAAATGAGAGTATAGACAGCGCTCTTCGCAGATTTAAGAGATCCTATCTTAAGAGTGGAGTACAGGCCGAGCTCCGTAAGAGAGAGCATTACGAGAAGCCCAGCGTAAAGCGCAAGAAGAAATCGGAAGCTGCAAGAAAGCGCAAATTCAAATAGAGCTTTTATCAAGAGTCCTGCCGATAGGCGGGGCTTTTTTTGTAAAATATAGTCTAAATATAAAGGAAAAACGGAATCGGGTTTGTTAAACACGATTCCGTTTTCACCTCAAAAGGGAATAGGATTACAGGAAGTCAATCAAAGTAACCTTTCTTATAAAGAAGCTCGGCTGTCTCGACAGCACCACCCGCCGCACCGCGCAGCGTATTGTGGGAAAGACATACAAACTTAAAGTCGAAGATATTATCCTCCCTGAGTCTGCCTACGGTAATACCCATACCACCGTAAATATTGCGGTCAAGACCGCTTTGAGGACGGTTTGGCTCCTCAAAATAGGTGATAAACTGCTTTGGAGCGTGGGGAAGTCCCAATTCCTGAGGTTCTCCGCGAAATTCTGACCATGCTTTAATTATATCCTCTTTTGAGGGTTTTCTCTCAAAGCTGACAGATACTGCGGCAAGATGACCGTTGGTAACCGGAACACGGATACATTGAGCAGAGATTACAGGAGAATCGACCGGAATTATTCTGCCGTCCATAACCTTACCCCAAATTTTAAGGGGTTCTTTCTCGCTCTTTTCTTCCTCTCCCGAAATAAACGGAATAACATTATCTATTATCTCGGGCATAGTCTCAAAAGTTTTGCCTGCTCCTGAAATTGCCTGGAATGTGGTTGCGACTACAGCTTTTATCCCATAAGAGAGAAGGGGAGTCAGTGCAGGGACATAGCTCTGAATCGAGCAGTTCGGCTTTGTGGTGATAAAGCCCCTTTTCGTACCTAAACGCTTTTTCTGCGCTTCAATAACATCAAAATGTGCGGCGTTTATCTCGGGAATAATCATCGGCACATCTTCTGTCCAGCGGTTTGCTGAGTTGTTGGAAATAACAGGTATCTCCGCTCTCGCATATTCCTCCTCAAGCTTTTTTATCTCATCCTTTGACATATCGACGGCACAGAAAACAATATCGACATGCTCCTTTACTCCTTCAATATCCGAAGCGTCAAGCACGTTCATGCTGCCGATTCGGTCGGAAAAACCGACATGCATCTTCCAGCGACCGGAGACGGCATCCCTATAAGTTTTACCGCTTGAGGAAGCGCTTGCCGCAAGTGCGGTTATTTCAAAATACGGATGATTATCCAGCAGCGTAATAAAGCGCTGCCCTACCATTCCCGTCGCACCAATGATACCTGTTCTTAGTTTTCTGTTCATGTCAGTCACCAATCCTTTTATCCAGTAAAAACAGCGGAAATAATCAATTGAGATACGTTAAAACATAGGTCTTATTTAACATTTATTTCGCTGATACCTTTTCAAATTAAATTCGCATATATACCCGGATCACTGCCGCCAATAACGACAGCTCCGCAAATCTTCTTATAAAAATCCAGAGGCCCGGCTGAACCTATAATTGCATATGCATACCCCTCATCGCGCAGAGCCTCCATACAACGCAGGCATAATGCCCTGCCTATACCTTTTCCGCGGTAAGCTTCATCAACTCCCGTAGGCCCGAAAAACGCTTTATAAGTACAGTCATATCCGGCAAATCCGACAACACTCTTCTCGTTATCGTTATATGCGATAAAGCAGGAAACGGGGTGCCTTGTGAAAGCCGCATCGATTTCGTCTGCCCATCCCTCGGAAAATTGGGTTTTTACCCAATCGTGGATTTTTGTTTTATTCGGTGTAAGCGGCCGTATGATTCTTATACCTGATTCGCTAAGCTCCTTGTAAAGTTCGGTACTGTCGGGGAGTTCGTACAATTTTACAAGCATATCCGGCATTATATATCATTCCTTTTTTGATAATTAGTATAATTATAATGCAAATACCCATTTTGTCAATAGCAAAATGGGTATTGTTGTAAGTTTATTTATTAGGAAACGGTGCTTTCGTCCGTCTCTTCTTCCGAATTATCTGACGATGCATCATCGGAGGTATCCGAGGTATCATCCACAGGCTCGGGCTCGATACCGGTAATGATTGCACCCTCATATATCCTGTTCCAGAGAGGCTCCCATGCATTGCCTTTTAATAGGTTTCCGGTGAGGTCTATTGTTCCCTTATAATCCTCCTCAAAGGCATCCTCCATACCCTCAACGCTCGAAATCTTGTTGTAGGAAAGATCAATCTTAGTTAGAGTGTTAAGACCCTTTACAGGCGTCATATCGGTAACTTCGTTGTGACTGATATTGATTGTCGTGAGCTTTATAAGCTTGTTAATCGCTGTAATATCCACGATTTTATTGTAGTTAAGCTCAAGGGAAGTAAGCTCGGTGCATTTCTCAAGAGCACTTATATCCACAATCGAGTTGTTGTTGAGATTAGCCGTCGTGAGAGCGGTACATTTCTCGAGAGTTGAAATATCAGAGAGTTTGTTGTTAGTTATCTCAAGGGTTGTCAGCTTTGTACAGCCGTCAAGTCCCTTCGCACTTACAATCTCATTATAATTAAGCTTGACATCGGTAAGCTCAGTGCATTTCTCAAGTGCGCTTATATCAGCGATTTTATTATAGGTCAGGTCAAGTGTAGTCAGCTTTGTACAGCCGGCAAGACCCTTGATATCGACAAGAACTCCGAATTCAGGCTTGTCTTCAACTTCCTCCTCGTCGCCGGTAGAGGATGTCTCGTCAGAGGTATCCGAAGCATCCGGTTCACTGTTATTTTCAGAGGAGATTTCATCTGATATATCAGGAATAACGGATTCCTCTGCTTCTGAGCTTTCCGATTCGGACGAGGAGTCCACATCACCTGATGTATCAGAGGTGTCCTCGCCTTTATCCTCGTCCGCTACTTGTGAGGTTGTTACTGTCAGGTTTTTGAGTTCCGACATATTTGAAAGAGCATCAAGATTTGTGAATTTATTATCAGACAGATAAAGCGTGTCAAGTTTTGTACATTCAGAGATGCCGCTTAAATCTTCAATCTCGTTTGAAACAGCGTTCAAAAGCGTAAGGTTTGTCAAACCGTTCATGCTGTTCAGGTTCTTTAGCAAATTGTTTGATATGGATAAAGTCTCTAGGTTTTTTAGATCCTTTATGCTTTCAAGGTCGGTAAGACCGTTACCGTCGGCATAAAGAGATTTTAACGTAATCATCTGGGAAAGAGGGGATAGGTTATCGATTCCGAGATTGCTCATCATAAGGGATTCAAGCTTTGAAGCCTTGTTTATTCCGTCGAGCTTTTTAATTTGTGTCGAGCCGATATCAAGATTTGTCAGGTTCGGAAAGCTCTCCAAGCCGTCGAAATCCTTTATTCCTGTAAATTCTATTGAGAGAACCTCGAGCTGCGACAGATTGGACAGCTGCGATAAATCCTTGAGGTCGTTGAGTGCCATAGCGTTAATTACGCTGCCAAAGTTTACCTCGGTTGTTCCAAGCCCGTAAGAAGCATAAGATGATGTTATCGCAGAGCTGGTCTGCATCTGATAAACTGTTGCAGCATCAAAAACAGACAGAATTTTGAGATTCCTGAAAACTGATAAATCCTCTACCTCTGATATTACAAAGGGGACAAGGATAAAATCCTTTGGAGCGTCTGCTATATCCTCTTCGCTCTCGGCATTTGCAGAGGCAGCCGGTTTTCTCAGTTGTTCCAACATGAAATTAGTATATTCAGATTTTGCAAGCAAAATATAGGGGTTTGCGTATGAGGCATATTTATTATTCTGATCAACACCGATATCACAGCCGTAAACAAACGTCTGGTACTCATCAAGCATTTCCTGTGTAAGCTCATAAGGACGCAGCTCGTCGTTTTCGTCCTCGGTGTTGTCAGTAATCGCCTTTGCGATAGCTTTAGCAAAGTCCTGATCCTTGAAGAGCGGGTTTCTGTTGATGTAGGATGAGATCGCTACATAACCGATTGCGCCGGCTACAAGAACGCACAGGACAATTGAATAAATTAAGCTCTTTTTCTGCTTCTTCCTGTTATAAGTCGCCATTTTAAGTGTCCTCCGATTTTAGTTTTCCGAAAATAGATTTTATCACACTATTGGTTATTTTACAATATTATTTTTCCGATTAAGAGTTATGTTAATCCTCTTGCGGAGCTTTATATGTTATCAACTTTATAAAACACTTTTTATTATTGTTATATACATCCATTGTCCTGCCGTACTTTACCTCATCTTGCTCCGGAGAGCGGCGAATGCACAGAATGGTTGATTCCGGCAGCTGGTTGAAGCCTTCGGTTTTGTAGATGTCAAGATCCTTAATAAAAACGCCGTATTCATCAAGAGCGTTTACCGGCATATCGGCGTCGTCTAAAACATCCGAGAGTTTTGCCAAAACGCATACATCAAGCTGTTCCTTACCGAGCAGCATATTATAGTAATAATCGTCTACAAGGTATATTATGCTGTCACCTGCTGCGATCTCCACAAAAAATCGCTGTAAAACCTTCTTGTTATGGTCTGCATCAAAGATTACATTATTGCTATTGTCGGTCAATGCGGTAAACTCGAGATAATCGACTTTCTTATACTCGTCACCGTTATAATCGTCGATAATCTCCTCTACGGTAGATTCGAGCTCATTTGTTCCGTCAACGGTAACAGTAGCAGCTCCGATATACATAAAACTCACGTCGGGATCATGGCGTGTTATTGACTGAATAATCCCGCCTATCAGAAATATAACTATAAAACCCAAAAGTATTATGGGCCATTTGTAATGATACCAAATATTTTCGAACCATTCTTTAAAAGAGAGCTTATCCTGTCTTTCCATAAAAGCATCACCCTTCTGTGATTCTATCTGTTAATCTACCGGCTTCATTGTGGGGAATAAGAGTACATCCCTTATCGATGCGGAATCTGTCAGCAGCATAACAAGCCGGTCTATTCCTATTCCAAGACCTCCCGTAGGCGGCATACCGTATTCGAGCGCATTGAGGAAATCCTCGTCGACATCGTTCGCCTCTTCATCGCCCTTTGCTTTCTTTATCACCTGCGCCTCAAAACGTTCCCTTTGATCTAAGGGATCATTTAATTCCGAAAAAGCATTTGCATGTTCTCTGCCGACTATAAACAGTTCAAAACGCTCTGTATAATCGGGCTTTTCGATCATTCTTTTCGCAAGCGGACTTATTTCCACAGGATGGTTCATTATAAATGTAGGTTGAATAAGCGATTCTTCGACATATTTTTCAAAGAAAAGGTTGAGAATATCTCCCTTTTTGTGATGAGGCTCAACTTCTATTTTATGCTTTTTAGCAAGCTCCTTTGCTGTTTCATCGTCGTCAATGGTATAGAAATCCACTCCGCATGCCTGTCTTACAGAATCCGCCATCGAAATCCTCGCAAATGGTTTTTCAAGGTCTATTTCAACGTCACCGTAATTAATAACAGTCTTTCCAAGTACATTCTGCGCCACAGTGCGTATTAAATCCTCGGTCAAATCCATCATTCCGATATAATCGGTATAAGCCTGATACAGCTCTAAAAGAGTGAACTCGGGATTGTGACGGGTATCCATACCCTCGTTTCTGAAAACCCTGCCTATTTCATAAACACGCTCAAAGCCGCCGACAATCAACCTTTTCAAGTGCAACTCAAGGGCGATTCTGAGATAAAGCTCAATATCGAGCGAATTATGATGGGTAGTAAACGGACGTGCATTCGCTCCGCCCGCCATATTGTGGAGCATCGGAGTTTCAACCTCCAAAAAGGACCTTGCGTTAAGATAATTCCGTATTTCCGATATTATTTGTGAACGCTTTACAAAAGTATCCTTCACCTGCGGGTTGACGATAAGATCGACATATCTCTGGCGATAACGCAGATCCTGGTCTTTCAGCCCATGCCACTTCTCGGGCAGGGGAAGCAGGGATTTTGATAGCAGGACAAGCTCCTTTGTGTGTATGGAAATCTCGCCCCTTCGGGTTTTGAACACAAAGCCCTTTAACCCGATTATATCTCCAATATCCCATCTGCGGTATTCCGCAAAAGCATCCTCTCCGATGTCGTCGATACGGATATAAACCTGAATTCTGCCGCTTTCATCCGCAATATCAATAAAGTTCGCCTTGCCCATGTCGCGGCGGCTTATAATCCTTCCGGCAACCGATACATCCCTGTTCTCATACTGCTCAAAGCTGTTTTTTATATCTGTAACATGGTCGGTAACATCGTATTTTACAAGGGAAAAAGGGTTTTTGCCTGCTTGCTGTAAATCATACAGCTTCTGCCGGCGTATTCTCAGTATTTCGTTTATATCCTGTTCGGGTTCCTGTCCGTTTATGATTTCTTCGCTCATTATGGGTTCATCCTTTAACTTTGCTTTACAAGTTTTATTTAGATATCGAGGAGATCGTATATTTTACAACTCCTCCCGGAGTCTCGACATTTATGCTGTCGCCCTTCTTTGCTCCGATCAGCATTTTACCTATAGGGCTCTCGTCCGAAATACGGAAGTTCAGGGGATCTGCCTCTGTCGTACTTACGATTTTATATTCTATCTCGTCATCGGTGTCAATATTGTGTATGACAACCTTGTTTCCGATATTTACCTTATCAGTGCCGAGGTCCTTGTCGTCAAGAACAATAGCGTATTTAAGAGTCTCCTCAAGATGGGCGATCATACCCTCTACTTCCGCCTGTTCATTTTTTGCCTCATCGTATTCGCTGTTCTCCGAAAGATCGCCGAAAGAACGCGCTTTTTGTATCGCCTGGGCAACCTCTTTGCGTTTTACAGTTTTTAGGTGCTCAAGCTCATTCTCTAACTTTTTTAAACCCTCTTTGGATACGATTAGTTGCTTGGACATATAAAAAATCTCCTTTATTGTTAATCAATTATCTCGCTGTTTATTATTTCAATGGCTTTTTGAAGCTGATTATCCTCTTCCTTTGTCAGCTTATAAAACCTCGCCATATCCTCATCAGACATAACAACCTCAAAGTCGGGGAGTATACCGGTTCCGTCATAGCTGATATTTGACGGCGGGTTATAATAAGCGGTGGATATTTTAAGACCGCTTCCATCGGGGAGTGAGTAAATCGTCTGCATCGTTCCTTTTCCGAAAGTGGTGGTTCCGACAATCTTTGCAAGCTCGTAGTCACGTAGTGCCGCTGTAAAAAGCTCTCCTGCCGAGGCGGTATTCCCGTTGCATATCACTACCATCGGATAGTCAAGAAAAGCCGCGTCCGAATTTTTCGTCTCTGCATTACCGGACTTGTCGATTATATTAATAATCGGGCCTTCGGGTAAAATGGTATCGAGTACAGAAACAATCGCATCCAAATCCCCTCCGGGATTGTTGCGGACATCAAATATGAATTTCGTACAGCCATCATTCTTTGCGTTCTCGAGCGATTCTTTAAAGGCTTCTGCAGTATAGTTGTTGAATTCGAGTATAGAAACATATGCGATATTTCCGTCAAGCTTCTCATATATTACCGACTCGCTCTCGATTTCCGCACGCACAACTGAAATACTTATATTTTCGCTTCTGCGTTTTATAACAAGGCTAACCGCCTCGCCGGCTTTTCCCTTTACAGCGTTAATCGCTTCATAATAAGTGTCGGAGGATATAACAATATCTCCGACCTGTATGATAATATCACCCGCCTGAATTCCTGCTTCAAGGGCGGGGGAGTTTTTCATAACGTTTGATATATATATACCCCCGGAATCACTGTCATATGCGACATGTACTCCGATTCCGACCAAATCACCTGATGTTTCGGCAGTATATGCCTCCATCTCATCCTTTGCAAGGTAAGTTGAATAACGATCCCCGAGACTGTCTATATACTCGCTCAGATAAGCATCGGTCATATCCTCGCTGGTGGTGTCCTTAATAAAACTATCTGCTACTTTATCATATACTTCCGAGAGCTTATCATAAAAAGCCGTTTTTTTATTAAGACATGCAAGCTCCTTGTTATGCTGTGTCTGGAATGCATTTGCTGTAATAAGAAATGTTGCGATACAGAAAAACAACACAAGAACAATGCTTGTTCCTATCGATATACGCTTTTTCATTTATTAGAGAATTATTCACTCCTTGCAAGAGAAAATAGCGATAAAAAATTTATGTTTGTTTATTTTTCCGCTATACTCCTTATTGTTTAGATGCTCTTATCTTTTTGGCAGATATTTAATCGGGTCTCTCGCCGTTCCGTTTACCATAATCATAAAATGAAGGTGATAGCCTGTTGATCTTCCTGTCGTGCCTACATAAGCGATGACTTCACCCTGCTTTACCACCTGACCGGGTTTTACAGCCAATCTGCTTGCGTGAGCGTATAGCGTGGAGGTGATATCGTCGTGTTTAATGACCACACAGTTACCGTAACCGCTTGAATACTGAGATTTTGTAACGACTCCGCCGTTCGAAGCGTAAATCGGCGTTCCAAGCGGAGCGGGCAGATCTATACCGCTATGGTATTCAGTACCTCTACCGCCGAAAGGATTGGATCTCCAGCCAAAGCCGGAGGAAATGCGGAAGTTTGTTTTAAGCGGCCATATAAAATCGGCGTTTACCTCAAGTAAAGCGGTGCGCTCTTTTTTTAGTGCTTCTATCTTTACTCTTACCTCGTTAATGCGGGCGTCCGAGGTAGAATACTGATCTTTAAGCTGTGCAAGACTTGTTCCAATATCATGCGCTTTTTGTTCAAGAGCAGCTTTTTTCTGCTCAAGATCCGTCTTTTTGGTATCAAGCTCTGCCTGATACACGCTGAGAGTCTGCTTTGCACTCTCGTAATTTGCCTTTTTCGTTTCGAGATCCTCAGTGACAATCTCGATTTCTTTCATTATGGTATCAGTATAATCAAGAAAGTAATTTAAATTGTCGACTTTTGAAAGGAAATCCGAAAAATTCTCGGACTCGAACAAAAGCTCAAAATAGCTCGGAGTGCCCTCAATAAACGAATGCCTTACGATAGAAGCGTACATATCCTTATAATATGCAAGATTTTCTTCTTCAATCGTTATGCTCGCTTCAGTCTCGGCTAATTTTAAATTGTATGCCTCGATAGTTTCCTCGGTGATGGCAATTTCAGCTTCAAGATATTCGATTTCGTCTATGTAGATATTTAACTGCTGTGATGTATATGAAGACTGCTTGTCAAGGTCACCTATTTTACTGGATAGTTGAGATTTTGTTCCCTGAAGCTTTGTGAGCAAATCCTGATACTGCTTTAAATCTGCCTCAACCTGTGAAAGAGTCCTCGCCTCTGCTTCTTCTTTCGGGGAGAAAGCAGAAAATACAGTGAACAACAATGCCAAACACACCAGCATTGATAAGATTTTTGTTTTTCTAAACAAAGAAAATCATCCTTTCAAATTAACGACCGCATTACTAATGCTTTTATCAAACCTTTAAATATTTCTTTATCGAAAGACTGCTCGAAACCACACCGGCAAAAAAACCGATTCCGAGAAAGCCGTATATAAGCAGTGTTCTGTAATTTTCAAACGGCGCCAGCTCAATAATGGAAGCGCTGTTGATAGTAGAATTCTCTGTCAGAATATCAGCTATTATGTAGTTGTAAACATAGAACTGCAAACCATATGCGACTGCCGCTGATATTAAACCTATAATAATACCCTCTATAATAAAGGGAGTGCGGATAAAGCTCTTTGTTGCGCCCACATAACGCATAAACATAATCTCATGCCGCCTTGAATGCATTCCGAGCTTAATGGTGTTCATAATAACAAACAAAGAAACCAAAAGCAGAATAACAAGCATATAAAGCGCAACCATGGTCAGAGTGTCCGTAACGCTTGTAACCTTGTCATACAGAGCGATATTCTCATGAATATCCTCATTATGTATGTTTTCTATCTCCTCGAGCTTGTTTTTCAGTTGATAAACCTCGTCCATTTCAAAGTCAGGGTCGGTAAAGCTCGTAAATGTTATTTCTATACTCGCCGGAAGGGGATTGTCGTCCTCATTAAAAATCACAAGATAATCACTGAGCTTCGGGTTCTTCTCGCGGTATATTTGGAGGTTCTGCATCTTTGTGAAGAATTCCACCTTCTCCACATTGTCCAATTTTTCCTTTAATTCCAGCACATCGCTGAAGACTCTGGTAACCTGATCGTCCGTCAACTCGTCCGGTATGGTTATTTTAATCATGTTTATGTTGTCAGTGGATTTTAAATTTACGCTGAAATTGTCAATTACAAGGTAAAATGTCCCGACAATAAGCATACAGGAAACAAGAACAAGCACGGAAGCGGAGGACATAACGATATTGCGGGAAATACCGATGAATCCCTGTCCTATATGGTAAAAAAAGGTGCCGATTTTTCTCATTTAACAATAGCCCCCAATTTTATCACAGGTAATTTCGCCGTCGTCTATAGTAATAACTCTTTTATTATATCGGGTAACGACCTCACGGTCATGCGTTACAACGATTACGGTTTTTCCGAGCTTGTTTATTTTTATCAGAAGTTCCATGATTTCATTAGTCATATCCGAGTCAACATTGCCGGTGGGCTCGTCCGCAACTATTATCTGCGGATTATTTACCAATGCTCTGGCGAAGGCGACCCTTTGCTGCTCTCCTCCCGAAAGTTCGTCTGGGAAGCTGTCGTATTTATCGCCAAGACCGACAACATTCAAAAAGAAGGGGACACGCTTTTTAATAAGCGCGGGCTTTTCTCCTATGACACGCATTGCGAAAGCCACGTTCTCGTAAGCGGTTTTATCGTCAAATAGCCTGAAATCCTGAAAAACCACGCCCATCGTACGTCTGAGATAGGGGATCTTGCGCTGCCTGATTTTATCAAGCCGGAATCCGTTTACCATCAGCTTGCCCGAGGAAATCCTCTCCTCCCGCAAAAGCAACTTTGTGAGCGTTGTTTTACCGGCACCGGAATGACCGATAATAAACACAAACTCACCGTTCTCAATTCTCAGGTTTACGTTTCTTAAAGCGACGGTGCCGTTCGGGTATACCATCGAAACATCAGTGAATTCTATCATTTTCAGTGTTTTTCCTTAATAATTGTTCGGTTTGCTTATCAAATACTTTTTTACCATCAGCGCGACCTTGAAGGTTATGGCGTGATCAAACTCCCGTAGGTCCAACCCGGTCAGTTTCTTTATTTTCTCAAGCCTGTATACGAGCGTGTTCCTGTGAACGAACAGCTTTCTTGAAGTCTCGGAAACGTTGAGGTTATTATCGAAAAACGCCTGAATTGTCATCAGGGTTTCGCGGTCAAGGCTCTCAAGTGAACCGCGTTTGAAAACCTCCTGTAAAAACATTTCGCAAAGCGTGGCGGGAAGCTGATATATAAGCCTTCCGATACCGAGGTTCTCGTAGCTTATGATGCTCTTTTCAGTGTCAAAAACCTTGCCGACCTCAAGCGCAACCTGCGCATCCTTATAAGACCGGGCAAGCTCTTTTATACTGGTTACGACAGTACCGATACCGACTACAACCTTCATATAAAATTCGCTGGACACGGTATCGACTATGTTTTTAGCAAAAGACTCGATGCTTTTGTTCTCGACGGATGTCTTAAGCTCCTTTACGAGAACAATATCGGTTTCACCGACGCTTATTACATAATCGCGCCCCTTGTCGGGAAACATATTCTGTATAATATCGTACGGTATAACCTCGCTCTTGCTCTGGAAGCGTATCAAATAAACCACGCGGTTTATCTCGCTGTCAAAATGCAGCTCCTTTGATTTAATATAAATATCGCCGGGCAGAATATTGTCAAGAATGATGTTCTTGATAAAATTCGTTCTGTCGTACTTTTCATCATAAAGGGTTTTTATGTTTGAAAAAGAGATTGCAAGCAGGGCGGCAATGTTCAATGCCGATTCGTCTTGACCCTCTACAAAAACAACAAACTCAATCCGTGCGTGTGAACCGATGGGACGATAGGTAAAACCCTCCCAGGTGATTGTGTCGAAGGTATATGAAACTTCCTCTAATATTTCCTTGTGTGACTCACCGATTCTCGAGAGTTGACTGCATGCGATGATTACTCCCTTATCGTCGATTATGCCTATATTGCGGTCAATTGCCTCTTTCATCTGGTAAATTAAGCCCTGAAAAAGCTTATTGCTCATATTGTAGACCGTACCTTTCTAACACATATTGTCATTCTTGTAAAAAACGAAAAAGCGCCGCGGAACCAGTGTTTCGACCGCAGTTTGTTCAAAAATACCTTTTTCCCAACTTTAATCTTCATTTTACAATATTTTTGGTTAAAATGCAATAGTAAAATAAAACTTACCTCATTTTTATTGTAAAAAAGCTCATATCATTCAATCAAAACGCTTATTGCGGATAAAACGAAGCTGCCGGCGGTTTCGGTGCGTAATATCCGGTTTCCGAGCCCGACAATGGGGATATCGTGCGCTATGGCGGTATTTACCTCCCCGGCAGACAAGCCGCCCTCCGGACCTATGAGAAATGAAATACTACCGGGCTTTTTTTCGCATAGGAAGGTCTTTATAGGTACAGTTCCGTCGCCTTCATAGCATATAAAGCTGATTTCACTGCATTTCATCTCCTTACAGGCATTCGAAAAGGATAATGGGGGTAATACTTTGGGTAAAATTCCGCGTCCGCATTGCGAGGATGCTGATGCTGCAATCCTGTTGAGCCGCTCGATTTTTTTTGCAAAGGCTTTTTCGTCCGGCTTTGAAACGCTGCGTTCGCATATAACGGGTATTACCGAGGTTACTCCCAATTCGACCGCTTTTTGCACGATTGTATCGAGCTTGTCGCCTTTCGGTACTCCCTGATACAGATTAACCGAGAACGGAAACTCGCTGCTGCTCTGCCTGCTTCCGCTGAGAATTACCGATAATTCACCGTCTGAAATCTCAGTAATCGTACCGTCAAACTCAGTTCTTTTCATATCACAGACCAAAATCTTCTCGCCGCGGCGTAGTCTGAGCACGTTTAGGATATGATGCGCATCGCTGCCTGAAATGCGAACCGTATCTCCGCAAAATGGTGTACCGGTGATAAATACTCGTGGGGTTGACGACATTATGACACGTCCTTATCTTTACTAAAAAGATATAAAAATATGTTTTGTGTCAGTATTATATTATATATACATAAAAATGTCAATGCGGAAAAAGTCCGTAGTTTTTTGTGCACATTGTCGAAAAAGGGAAAAGATAGAAAACAAAAACATCTTGACTTTTATATAATAGTGTTGTAGAATAAATCCGCAATAAGAATGTTAGGGAGGTATTGAGTTATGGCAGATATGAACGATAATAGCGAATATAGCGTTTTCACTCTGACCGACGAGGAAGGTAACGAGAGTCAATTCGAGCTGTTGGGCAACCTTGAGATTGAAGGCAATAAATATGTAGCTCTGATTCCGTTTGAGGGAGAGGATGACGAATATGTCATATTGAAAATCAGTACGGACGATAACGGTAACGAGATACTTCTTACTATCGATGACGATGACGAGTTCAATAGAGTTGCTGACGCTTTTGAGGATAATTTTATGGACGAGTATGACCTTGACGAGAATTTCGATGAAGAAGACGACGATGACGATGAGGAAGAGGACGACGGCGAGGACGACTGAGTAAACGTTTTCGACATATAAGCAGGTTTTTAAAGAATGCCTGCGGAGTTCGTGAGAGGGTATATCCTTTTACAGGATAATACCCGACCCTATGTAAAAACCCACATTTACGAAAGGGAGTTCACATTCAACGGCGGTGAGCAGGCCTCCCGCATATAAGCTGCTTTGTCACCTTATATGCGGACGTTGGAAGCTCTGAAACCCGAGAGAGGACACCCACCTGCACAAAGGCAGGGTTTCGTTCCATGGGGACACGGCTTTGCGGGTTTAGGAACATATAAATATTTTGGCGCATAATCCTTTTGATTATGCGCCAAGCTTTTACCCGAGTATTTCACCGATGGGGGAGTTATATATCAATGTCGCTCTGCTGTCCGCTGCCGTCGGTGTTTTGTTTATCTCGACAATATTGTCGCCTCCGTAATAATCTATAAGCCCGGCGGCGGGGTATACTTTCAGGGAAGTACCGCCTATAATCAGCAGGTCAGCTCTGCGCAACGCCTCAACCGAGCAGTACAGAGTCCTGTCGTCAAGCTGTTCTTCATATAACACCACATCCGGCTTGATGATTCCGCCGCAGTCACAGTGCGGAACTCCGGTTGTGGCGGTAATAGCCCCGATGGGAAAAAACTTATTACACAACGTACAGTAGTTTCGATAGACGTTCCCATGCAGTTCGAAAACCGTTTTGCTGCCCGCCTTCTGATGCAGATTATCGATGTTCTGGGTAATGACCGCTTTCAGTTTTCCCGCTTTCTCAAGCTCTGCGAGGGCATAGTGCGCTTTATTCGGTTGGGCATCCAAAAACAGCATTCTTTCTCTGTAAAAACTGAAAAAATCTTCGGTTTTACTGCAAAAAAATGTATGACTGAGTATCACCTCGGGAGGGTACTCATAAACCCGGCTGTATATTCCGCCCTCACTGCGGAAATCGGGAATACCGCTCTCGGTGGAAACTCCGGCACCTCCGAAAAACACTATGTTTTTGCTTTTTTCTATTAGATTTTTCAGTTTTGGTTCCATAAACATAACTTCGATTCTTTTAGACTTTATTATATTTTATCATATTGTTGTCTGAAAAATCAATAATATTACGAATGATTATTATTTCCGCTTGTAAATAAAGCCGCTTAATGGTAAAATATGTTTCGGGGGAGGGTGTTGATGAAAAAAACGGCATTGAATATTTTAAAGAATTATGCGCTTATAACAGTATCATGTTTTATTTATGCTGTCGGGATAAGCCTTTTTCTCGACCCTAACAGACTCGCTCCCGGAGGTGTTACGGGTATCGCGATAATAATAAACAATATTACCGATTTTCCGACTGGAACCTTAGTGCTGATAATAAATATACCCATCATGGTCATAGCGGTATTAAAGCTGGGCTTTAAGCTTTTTGTTTCGTCAATATACGCCCTGATCATCTCGTCATTCGCAATAAATCTTCTCGCTCCATATGGACCGGTCACCGACGACTTGCTTCTTGCCTCGATTACCGGCGCGGTTCTTGTTGGCGTTTCAATCGGACTGATTTTCAGGGCGGGTGCGACTACGGGTGGAGCGGATATAATCGTAAAGCTGTTACGGCTCAGGTTCAAGCATATAAAAACCGGCAGGATTTTTATGATTTCCGATGGTATTGTAGTAGCGATATCGGGGTTCGTTTTCAAAAATATAAATGTCGCTCTTTATGCGGGAATATCTGTACTTATTCAGTCATTTGTACTCGATTT
>ENA-UOOM01000476-UOOM01000476.1-fermentation-metagenome-genome-assembly--contig:-NODE-476-length-46134-cov-19.811780_pt1 | contig 46134 bp, 39 predicted proteins | sample MGYA00245781_ERZ724031 | MGnify/ENA primary metagenome ERZ724031 (study PRJEB28704, sample SAMN03018317) | fermentation metagenome | biome: anthropogenic terrestrial biome; feature: soil; material...
GCCGATCTGGAAGAAGACACCGTTGACGAAATATTGGAAATACTTCGCTACGAATTCGAAGATGAGGACGAAACCGAGGAAGGTCAAGAGAATTAAAACTGTAAAACTGTTCATAAAACCAATAAATTAAGAAAGGACAAACTCAACTATATGGCTGAAAGATTAAGTAAAGTAGCTCGAAATTTAAATGTAGGAATCAATACGTTAGTTGAATTTCTACACAAGAAAGGTATAACTGTTGAAGCAAATCCTAATACAAAAATTGAGGAAGAACAGTATAATTTATTGGTTGCTGAATTCAGTAAAGACAAAAAAATAAAAAAAGAGGCAATAGAAAATTTAGAAAGAATGCATCGGAAAGATGACAAACGGGAAACAGTTGCCATCGAAGGATATGAAATAGAGGATAAATCAAAGAAAAAAGCGGAAAAAGAGACTATCAAAACTGAAATCCCCGACGATTTGAAACCTAAATTTAATGTTGTTGGAAGCATCGACCTGGACGAACAGAAAAAACAGAAAAAAGAAGTTGAAGCTAAGCACGAAGAGATAGAGGTGAAAATTGAGGAGCCGATACAACAAGAAGTTGAGGAAGAGCCGATAGCACAACAAACACCCGAACCAGAAGAAATTGTAGTTCTCCATGAAGAAACGTCTGTTGAGATAGAAACACCTTCAGTTGAAATTGAAGAGACAGTTGAATCAGAAGAAAAAGAAGAAGAGCAAGAAGCAGAAGAGAAGGAAGATTATGTCGATCAGGATGAAGAGATAGAAGTGGAAGAAGATGAAGAGACTTCCACTCAAGACAAGAAACCTTCCGATGAAGTATTTCGCATTAGAAAAGAGATAAAAGAACCTAATATTGTTGTCAAAGGATCTATTGACCTGGAGTCAATAAACGACAGAACACGACCACCCCGTAAATCGAGAACACAACGTAAAAAAGAACGTATAGAGCGCGAGAAGGAGCAAAATGCTAAAAAAGCAAAAGAAGAAGCCGTTAAAAACCTGAAAAAAGAATCGATTGACGAGAAAGAGAAGAAAAAAACGGCAGTGGACACCACTGAAGAAGAGAACAGACGAAAAAAACGCAAACGTATCGATAAAGGTAAAGTTAATATAGAGAAAGCTGGCGCTCACGGAGAAAACATGCGCCGTGACAGAAAAATTCTCAGAAAACCGATAAAGGCCGAAGTAAGCGAAGAAGACGTTCAAAAACAAATAAAGGAAACCCTTGCACGGTTAACAGAAAAGCGTGGAGGAAAAGGTGGAGCAAGATATCGTCGCGAAAAACGCGAAGCCGTTTCTCAAAGACAGCAAGAAGAAATAAAGCAGCAGGAGCGCGAGAGCAAAATACTGCAACTCACCGAGTTTGTTACAGCCAACGATTTGGCAAATATGATGAATGTTCCCGTTACCAGCGTTATCGCCACCTGTATGAATATTGGTGTAATGGTTGCGATCAACCAGCGATTAGATGCAGAAACCATCAATATTGTTGCCGATGAGTTTGGTTTCAAAACCAAATTTGTGAGTGCCGATGTCATCGAAGCTATCGCTGAAGAAGATGACGATCCGGAAGATTTATTACCTCGTCCGCCTATCGTCACCGTAATGGGACACGTAGACCACGGTAAAACCTCGCTACTCGACAGTATCCGCAACACCAACGTTATTGGAGGCGAAGCAGGAGGAATCACGCAACACATTGGTGCGTACAACGTGAAATTGCCTGACGGCAGAAAAATCACATTCTTAGACACACCCGGTCACGAAGCATTTACCGCCATGCGTGCTCGTGGAGCCAAAGTTACTGACGTTGCTATCATCATTGTCGCCGCTGACGACAATGTGATGCCGCAAACCGTTGAAGCCATAAATCACGCCGGGGCAGCAGGCGTCCCCATTGTTTTCGCAATAAATAAAGTAGACAAACCCAGCGCTAACCCCGAAAAGATAAAAGAACGTCTCGCCGAAATGAACTATCTGGTGGAAGACTGGGGCGGAAAATATCAATCTCAGGATATCTCTGCGAAAAAAGGAATCGGCATTAATGAATTGCTCGAGAAAGTGCTGCTCGAAGCCGATTTGCTTGAATTAAAGGCAAATCCTAATAAAAAAGCAACGGGATCCATTGTAGAATCATCACTCGATAAAGGACGCGGGTACGTGGCAACCGTTTTGGTTGAAAACGGAACACTAAGACAAGGAGACGTGCTATTGGCTGGTTCGTTCTACGGACGTGTAAAAGCCATGTTCAACGAACGTAATCAAAAAATTGAAGAGGCAGGGCCATCAGCACCGGCACTCGTTCTCGGATTAAACGGTGCGCCACAGGCCGGTGATACTTTCAATGTTATGGAAAGTGACCAGGATGCGCGCAATGTTGCCGCTCGTCGTGAGCAGCTGCAGCGTGAACAATCACTTCGTACACAGAAAATGCTTACGCTTGACGATATTGGCCGCCGCATAGCCATTGGAAACTTCCAGCAGTTGAATGTCATTGTGAAAGGTGACGTTGACGGTTCGGTAGAAGCACTTTCCGATTCGCTCATACGCCTATCGACCGAAGAAATTCAAGTGAACGTTATCCACAAGGCCGTAGGCCAGATTTCAGAATCAGACGTTACGCTGGCTGCTGCATCCGATGGGGTAATTATTGGATTCCAGGTTCGTCCTTCGCTCGGAGCAAGACGTGAAGCAGAAAAACAAGGTATCGATATTCGTTTATACTCCATCATTTATGATGCAATTGAAGAAGTAAAAGCCGCCATGGAAGGTATGCTTTCACCCGATATAAAAGAAGAAATTACAGCAAACGTTGAAGTACTTGATGTCTTCAAGATCACAAAAGTGGGAACCGTTGCCGGATCGATGGTACGTGACGGAAAAATAAAACGCACCAATAAAATTCGTCTTATTCGGGATGGAATTGTTATCTTTACCGGCGAATTGGATTCGTTGAAACGATTCAAGGAGGATGTCCGCGAAGTTGCATCGGGATACGAGTGCGGTATCAGCATAAAAAACTTCAACGACATAAAAGTAGGTGACGTTATTGAAGCTTACGAGCAAATTGAAGTGAAAAAAACCTTGTAAAGGCGCGATTAACAGTATCTTTACAAGAGATCAGAATATTAACCAGTTGACATTGTAATTTTATTTCCTTTACTTAGCCGCATCTGTTCACAAGACGGATGCGGCTAAAACACACAAGGAAATAATTACAATTGCCAACAAGGGTTAAACAACATCAAAAAAGAGATTATTTAGATCTAAAATATAGTTATTATGAACAGAATAAAGTTGATAAGCCTGAGCGTTCTATTTTTCATGATAAGTACTGCCGTTTCTGCTCAGATTTCGCAAGTAACTGTTGCTTATGTGAATACAACCGATTTATTAAATACCTTCCCTGCAAAGGAAGCTTCCACGCAAAAACTCCTCGAGTTGAGCGAAAACTATAAGAAAGAGCTTGAGCTGATGCAAAACGAATACAACAAGAAGTATTCAGATTATATCACTTATCAGGGCTCTTTAGCCGAAAACATCAAATTACGCAGAATGCAGGAACTGACTGAGTTAGAAAACAAGATGCAGCAATTTATGCAACTGGCGCAAAAAGATATTGAACAACAAGAGCAGGCAATGCTTGAGCCACTCAAAAAACAAATATCCAATGCGATACGTCAGGTAGGAATTGAACAAGGCTATACGGTCATTTATGATCTTGCCAATCCGGGGATCGCTTTCGTTACACCATCAGCTGTTGATGCAAATCCTTTGGTAAAAGCAAAATTGAGAATCAACTAAACTTTTTATCATCACAACGTGTGATAAACGATACTGAAAAACAAAAATCGCCCATCGGCATTTTCGATTCCGGATATGGCGGGCTCACCGTTTTATCCGAAATCAAATCTTTACTGCCACAATACGACTACATTTATTTAGGCGATAACGCACGTGCACCATATGGGAACCGTTCTTTTGAAATCGTTTACGAATTTACCAAAGATGCCGTCAAATGGTTTTTTGAACAAAACTGCCACTTGGTGATCTTAGCTTGCAACACTGCATCGGCAAAAGCATTACGAAGTATTCAACAGATAGATTTACCCCAAATTGGTCCCTCAAAAAGAGTATTGGGTGTTATCCGACCAACGATTGAAACAATTGCAAATTTCACAAAAACCGGACATATTGGTGTATTTGGAACATCGGGAACCGTAAAGTCTCAATCATACGATATTGAAATTACAAAATTACATCCGAACCTGAAAGTATCAAGTGAAGCGTGTCCTATGTGGGTTCCGTTGGTGGAAAACAATGAGTTCGACAAACCGGGGGCCGATTATTTTGTAAAGCAACATATCGATAATCTGCTAAAAAAAGATAATCAAATCGACACTATTATTTTAGGATGCACACATTATCCGCTGTTAATAGACAAAATAAAACAATACTTACCCGAAAATATACAGGTTATTTCACAAGGAAAATATGTGGCCGAAAGCTTGAAAGATTACCTGTATCGTCATCCTGAAATGGAAAAGAAATGCTCCAAAAATGGAACAGTAAAATATTTCACTACCGATTTTCCAGAAAAATTTGTAGATTTCGCATCGTTATTTCTGAAAGAAAACATTGAAGCCCAAAAAATAAACATCGGCTGACTTGGCAGTAATTCAATGGATATTCAATTGATATTCATTGTACCGGACGAGTATCAGCTGTACAACGGATTCAACTGAATCACTATCAAATTACTGTTTAAAAGATTTCAAATATAAACGAAAAGAGTATGTTAAACTGGTTTGATCTTATAATACTTATTTTTCTGCTAATCGCGTTCATAAACGGATATCGGAAAGGGTTAGTTATGATGCTTGTTGGGCTGACAACAGTCATTCTCGCAGCCATCTTCGGAGGACAATTGGCCGTAAAAATCCTACCGGAATTGCAAAAACTGATAGACGTTTCGCCACAGTTGGCCAATGTACTTTCATACGTTGCAGCATTTTTGGCAATTGCAATCGTTCTGGGATTAGTCGGCTTTTTTGTACAAAAAATATTTGAGTCGGTCAATCTCAATTTTATCAACCGACTTTTGGGAAGTGTAGTTTCCGTAGGAACAACTGTTGTAGTGTTCAGCATCTTACTCAACCTTATCCTTATGCTCGATCCGGTAGAGAAAGTCATTAAACCCGATGTGAAGCAAAAATCATTTTTCTACGAAAGAATCCGCGCTGTAGTACCTGCCATTGTTCCATATCTGAATAAGGAAGTATGGGAAGAATATGTGCCGGAAAAATACAGAAAACAAATTGAAAGTTCCGGCGAGGAGAATAATGCAGGGGCAGGACAGCCAATCGATTCCAATTTTCAGAAAAAATTCTTCGAAACCGATTCCATTTAACTGAATAAACAGTTGAGAATAGTGTCAAATTTATAGAGATTGATAACATATAAGAAAACACAAAAATAATTTCTCCGGATAACTTAACCCAAAACTCAAAACTAATAACTCAACCAATCATGCTCATTCACAAAGAAGGAAGAAAAACACTACTTGTAACAACAATTATTCTAGCGTTATTAAACGTCATAATGTTCTATTTCTTTCCCGAAAACGCATTCTCTTTTGTCATTCTATTTGCTTCGGTTGTAGTCTTTGCTTTGATGATGAATTTCTTCAAAAAACCGAGTCGGGTTTACGAAGGAGATTTGTTGGACTACGTAAATGCTCCTACCGACGGAAAGGTAGTGGTAATTGAAAGGGTCTTTGAAAAAAACTTTTTCAACGAAGAGCGAATTCAAATCTCCATCTTCATGTCGTTCTTTAATGCTCACTCCAACTGGATACCGGTAACCGGAAAGGTTGTTCATCTTTCTCACGAAAAAGGCAATTTTCATGCCGCATACCTGCCAAAATCGAGTCACGAGAACGAACGAAGCAACATAATTATCGAAACGCCCGATGGGCAACAAGTCCTGACACGGCAAATTGCCGGTGCAGTAGCACGAAGGATAGTTACTTATGTAGAAGAAGGTAAGGAATATCATATTGGAGACCGTTTGGGATTCATAAAATTGGGTTCCAGAATGGATGTTTTTCTACCTGTAGACAGTGAGATTCTGGTTCAGATAAACGACGAGGTACGCTCCAATGAGACATTGCTGGCACGATTACCTCAAAGACAAAGCAAACATGAAAAAACAGATTCCTAATATAATAACATTGCTGAATTTATTTTCGGGTTGTATTGCCATTGTAATGGCTTTCAATGGAAACTTTTTGGCTGTGGTCGTTTGGGTAATGCTTGCAGCTGTTTTTGATTTTCTAGATGGTTTAGCAGCGCGTGCGTTAGGAGTTTCTTCCAAAATAGGCATTGAGTTAGACTCACTTGCCGATGTGGTCAGTTTTGGTATGGCACCGGCTTCAGCTGTTTTTATACTGTTGCAGGATTTTACGCTTTTTCCTGCATTTCTTTTGCCACTCGAAACTCTCATCCCCTATTTAGCATTTCTGATTCCTGTTTTTTCAGCATATCGTCTGGCGAAATTTAATATCGATACACGCCAAACAACAACATTTCTAGGACTTCCGACACCGGCAAACGGATTATTTTGGGTAACATACGTCTATGGAATAAATTTATTGTCCGGCGTCAACGAATCATATGTCTACATGACAATTGGTTTTATTTTGGTTCTCTCACTGCTGATGGTCTCAGAAATTCCCATGTTTTCGCTCAAAATAAAAAGCCTGAAAATAAAAGGAAATGAAAAACAATTGTTGCTTATTTTTCTGATGATCGCATTTGTTCTGCTTTGGGGAATTATAGGTATCGCCTGGGGAATTTTGGCGTATATCGCCATTTCGGTAGCAATGCCCGAAAAGAAAAAAACGATACGTTAATTTTTCAAAAGCATTGAAATACATTTAATTATTCCTATTATCTTTACGAATATTTTTCGAATCAAATTAATCTAAAATGGGATTTTTATTTAAAGTTTTACTGATATTTGCTGTTATTTACATGGTAATTAGCTTTTTGGGGCGTGCTCTTTTCGGAACAAGACGTAAACCACAGGCAAGCCCTTACAGCCGGCAATCACAACAACAACCCAAAGAACCGGAAACTCAGGAAGACCGGATTCTCGATTATCAGAAGAAAAGTTTTGAAAAAACAGATGCTGTTGATGTTGAGTTTGAAGAAATAAAAGAGAAAGAACAAAATTTGTGAACGATTTTAAAATCATCCTCAAAAAACGAGAAAATATTTTTTTGTAAAGACGCGATTAATCGCGTCTTTATTTTTTGATGAAAAACAAATTTCCTGAATCAAAACAAAATACCTATTTTTGTAATGAGAATCAATAAGTTTATCGAATTAATAATTCTTTCATCAGAAAACAATAACAATCACACATTTAAAATCTTATGTTAGATATTTTTGACCGGCTTAAAGGCATGGAAGGTCCGCTGGAGCAGTATCGCAAAAAAGCGGAAGGCTATTTTATGTTCCCACAATTGGAAGGTGAAATAGGACCAAGAATGAGATTTCACGGACGTGAAGTAATTACTTGGAGTTTAAATAATTATCTCGGGCTTGCCAATCATCCCGAAGTACGAAAAGCGGATGCCGAAGCTGCTGCACAATGGGGTATGGCATATCCTATGGGCGCCCGAATGATGTCAGGCCAGACAAAATATCACAAAGAACTGGAAGAGCGGCTCGCAAAATTCGAGAGGAAAGAAGCTGCATACTTGCTCAATTACGGTTATCAGGGAATGGTTTCAATCATCGATTCACTGTGTACACGCAACGATGTAATCGTTTATGACTCTGAGTCGCATGCCTGTATTATGGACGGGATTTTTCTGCATAAATCCAAAGGCGGAAAAAGTTTTGTTTTCCCTCACAACGACATAGAACGCTGCGAAAAAATGCTAAGGTTTGCTACCAAAAATGCCGAAGAAAATAACGGTGGTATTTTGGTTATTACCGAAGGTGTTTTCGGAATGTCAGGCGATTTGGGAAATATTCCCGGAATTGTTGAATTGAAGAAAAAATATAATTTCCGTTTGATGATTGATGACGCTCACGGATTCGGGACAATGGGAGAAACCGGAGCCGGAGCCAGCGAACATTTCGGCTTGATGGATGAAGTGGATATTTATTTTGCAACGTTTGCAAAATCGATGGCAGGAATAGGCGCTTTTGTGGCATCGGATAAAGCTATCGTTGATTCGCTGAAATACAACATGCGATCACAGATCTTTGCTAAATCACTCCCAATGCCAATGGTTATAGGTGCTCTCAAACGATTGGATATCCTGCAGGGACAACCCGAAATAAAAGAAAATCTTTGGAAAATAGCAAAAGCGTTACAAGACGGTCTTGTAGCCGAAGGCTTTAGTATTGGCAACACTCAGTCGCCGGTAACACCGGTATATTTCAGCGGTTCAGTGCCTGAAGGAACAAATATCGTGATTGACTTGCGTGAGAACCACAATGTTTTCTGCTCAATCGTGGTTTATCCGGTTGTTCCAAAAGATGTTTTAATGCTCCGCCTTATTCCAACGGCATCGCACACGATGAAGGAAGTAAATGAAACCATCGAAGTTTTCAAAAAAATAAAAGTTAATCTCGAAGCCGGAAAATACAAAGGTGACGAAGTTAAACAAATGGCTTTGCAATAAACTGAAGAGACGGTGCGTGCACCGTCTCTTTGCACGAACCGTCTCCACATAAATACTATCAAATGACACTACGAATAAAAATCCAGAAAAAGTATTATCTGAAATGTACTGAGTGCGGACACATCACACCCGATTTTTGGACCTGGTTCGATCAGGATCAGAAATGTCCAAAATGTGGCAGTAAACGCTCCGAGGTTTGGTACAACAGGCGTTACAAAAGACTGCTTCGTTTACTAAAAAGCTCTCCGGATAGTTTCTGGCACTACTTTCCATTCCTGCCGTTACTACGTCGCAGGCATATCATATCAAGGAAAGAAGGTGCTATTCCCGTGGAGCGATGGGGATTTTTGGAAAAATTCGCAAAAGATAATTTCGGACTCGATATAGAAGTGCATGTTTGCAGGAACGATCTTAACGGAGGTACCGGAACATTTAAAGATATTGCCGCGTCGCTTGCGTCGAGCATATTCAAAGAAATAAACATCAAACAATACTGTATAGCATCAACCGGCAATTCGGCAACAGCCTATGCGAAATACTTATCCATGGCCAACGTAAATTGTTCGGTTTTCATGCCCGAAGATGTAATAAAAACTTCGGAAGCAACCATCAGTTCATACGGACAGCAGGTTTTTAAAGTAATGGGAGATTACGCTAAAGCAAAAGAAATTGCTGCCGCTTATGCCAAATTGCATCATATACCGATGTCAACCGGCAACATCGATCCCATTCGTGTGGAAGCAAAAAAAACCATGGTATTCGAGTGGTTGCGCCAGATCGGGAAATTACCGGATGTTTACATTCAGGCTGTGAGTGGTGGAACCGGCCCAATCGCTGTTGACAAAGGAATCCGAGAACTGAAAGGAGTATTCCCCGAATTGAAAAATCCACGTTTTGTATTGGTACAAACCGATGGCTGTGACCCAATGGTGAGAGCATGGGAAAAAGCTGAGGCCACTGCCTTTCCCGATGGATTTGAAAAAGATTATCCAATTATCAATAATCCAAGAACTATTGTTCCCACGCTGGCAACCGGAAATCCGGCAACGTATCCTATTTTAGCCAAGTTAGTGAAAGAATCCAATGGAACTTTTATTCGTGTACGCGAAAAGAAGTTAATTCCCGTAGGGAAGCTTACCGCTTACGAACAGAAAGTGGTTCCCGGTCCTGCTTCGGCGGTATGTTTATCGGGACTCTTCGTGGCCTTGAGAAAAGGGCTTATCAAAAACGGTGAAACCGTAATGGTAAATACAGGCGAAGGCCCAAACCGTGCTCCCTATTTTTTGGAACAGATGATCTATACAACTCGCGAAGTTAATCATGTTGATGATTGTGAACCACATGAAATTGACGATTATCGCGACCAGCTTTGGAGGGACGTACTGAATGATTAGTGTACCATCGGCATTTGCAATAGTCCAACAATCTAATAGTCTATTAATCTTGACTCGTGGCTTTAAAATAAATGCAATCAATTAAAAACAAAACCATTTGGATTACAGGTGCTTCGTCGGGTATCGGCGAAGCATGTTCATATTTATTCGCCGCCGAAAGTGCAAACCTTATTTTGACAGCCACCCGTGAAGAACAACTGAAGAAAGTGCAGCAAAAGTGTATCGAATTGGGAGCAAAATGCGAAATCTTACCTTTCGATCTTTCTGAAATCGACCGTTTGGATACATTGACTGACAAAGCTTTGTCTTTTTTCGGAAAAATTGATATGATATTCCACAATGCAGGAATCAGTCAACGTGGGAAAGCGGTTGAAACCGATTTTTCAGTAGATAAAAAGATAATGGACGTGAATTTTTTCGCCCCTGTAAAAATCACCAAACAATTACTTCCGAAAATGATTGAAAACGGTGGTGGCACTATCGCCGTAACCACCAGCATTTCAGGAAGATTTGGCTTCCCATTACGTTCAGCCTATGCTTCATCAAAATTTGCACTTTATGGTTTTTTCGAAACAATTAATGCGGAGTATTACGACCAAAACATCCGCGTAGTAATGATCTGTCCGGGACGTGTAAAAACTAACATCTCTTACAACGCTCTTGAAGCCGATGGTACAAAACACGCCAAGATGGATGATGGACAAGCGGACGGCATTTCGGCAGAAAAAGCAGCAGAAAAAATTATAAGAGCTATCCGCACTCAGAAACCTGAAGTTCTTGTCGGTGGAAAAGAATTACTGATGGTCTATATTAAGCGGTTTTTTCCGGGATTAGCGAGAAAGATGGTGAGGAAAATAAAAGCCACGTAAGTTAGTTCTGAGTATTGAGTTGCAATAGAAATCGAAATTTTGGTTTTCAAGCCAAGAAATTAAAAAGTATGAAACAAAATTACATTATAAGCGGTATTCAACAAGTCGGCATTGGTGTTGAAAATCTATACGAAGCCTGGAAATACTACATCGATGTGTTTAATATGGACATCCGCATTTTGGAGGACAACAAAGTGGCGGAACTGATGCTGCCTTATACGGGCGGTGTTCCGCAGCGAAGACACGCATGCATTGCCGTGAATATGCAGGGCGGCGGCGGTTTTGAAGTGTGGCAGTACGCCGAACGGAAACCGAAAAAGCTCGATTTTGAACTGAATTTGGGCGATACAGGAGTGCTGATTTGCAAAATAAAAAGCAAGGATGTAGCAAAGACATTCGACGAATTTTCTCGAAATCCAAAAGTAAATATTATAACGAAATTAAGCCGAAATCTGGATGGGAAACAGACTTTCTACGTGAAAGACCCGTACGGAAATCTATTTCAGATTGTTCACGACGATTATGTTTTCAAAAACGAAGGTCGTCTGACCGGTGGTGCCGTGGGCGTTAGCATCGGCGTTACAGACATTGAAAAAGCGATGATCGTTTACAAAGACATCCTCGGCTATGACACGATTATAGCCGACGAAACCGGCACGTTTGCCGATTTAGAAGGACTTCCTTCCGGAAATCAGAAATTCCGTCGCCGACTACTCACCCATTCCAAACCGCGCAAAGGTGCTTTCAGCGAACTTTTCGGCCCGTCGTATATCGAGTTGGTACAGGCTTTGGAACGCAAGCCACGCAAATTGTATGAAGGTCGTTTTTGGGGCGACCCGGGATTTATTCAGGTTTGTTTCGATATTCGAGGAATGGGAGAATTGGGAAAATTCTGTGCTGAAAAAGGACATCCGTTTACAGTGGACACCACGCAAAGCTTCAAGGAAGGCAGTTCGTTTGATATGGGCGACGCGGCGGGACAATTTGCTTATATCGAAGACCCGGATGGCACGTTGATTGAATTTGTGGAAACGCACAAAGTACCGATTATGAAAAAGCTCGGTCTGGCACTTAATCTAAAAAATCGCAATCCCGAAAAGCCTTTGCCAAAGTTTATTTTGAAATCCTTGAGTATGATGCGGGTAAAGGCGGGAAAATTATAGGCTAACACAATATTCTATACTACTTCTGATGTATCACTTAACTATTAACAAAATGAAAAAAGTACTTCTCCTTTCATTCATTGCAGCTTTGTTGATCGGCTGTGCACAAACAGGATCCAACTTTGCCCTGTTATCCGGAAAAATCACTGAACCCAATAGTCAGAAACTACACATCATCGACGATTCCGGCAACGTAGCAAGGGAAATTACAGTAAAAGAAGACGGTACATTCCACGATACTATTTTTAACGCAAACGGTTTCTTCACGATCAATGACGGGAAAGAAAGTACCACTCTCTATTTGGAGAACGGATACAACTTAAGTCTGTCTATAGATACAAAACAGTTTGACGAAACAATCGTCTTTGAAGGAAAAGGAGCTGAAGCAAATAATTATCTGGCACAAAAATTTCTGGAAAACGATCAAGTTACGGGAAACTACCAGGATTTATACGGATTGGATGAAAAACAATTTATTGAAAAAACTTCGACACTTTATGCTGGCTTGGAGAAAAAACTAAAAGGACTGCCTGAAAAGTTTGTAGAAATGGAAAGGAAAAATCTACAATATGGTAAAGCGAATATGCTGGCAAGCTACGAAAGATCGCACGGACTTATAATCAAAGACAACAGTTTCAAGGTTTCGGATAATTTTCCCGATCCTTACGAAGGTATTTCCCTTAACGATGAGGAAGAGTATAGAAAGGACAAGAGTTATCGTGATTTTGTTCAAAACATCTTTTTCGCTAAAATAATCACTAAAGCTCAAAATTCCGCAAATACCGTTTCATTCGCCAGGTCGATGAGCGACGGATTAAACGAAATGCCTGCTGGAGCCATTCGCGAAGGGATTGCCAAAGAAACCGCCTACATCATCAGTTCGGGTGATGCCGATAACGAAGCGCTATACAAATCGATTATGGAATCTACATCAGATGAGGATTTTAAGAACGAACTCACTAAAAGGATGGAAGGTCTTCGGGCATTGAAAAAAGGTGCTGATTCACCGATTTTTGTGAATTACGAGAACTACAACGGCGGTACAACGTCCATGTCCGATTTAAAGGGGAGGTTCGCCTATATAGATGTGTGGGCAACTTGGTGCGGCCCATGTCTTAACGAAATTCCTGCTTTCAAGGAACTAGTTGAAAAATACAAAGATAAAAATATTACTTTCGTCAGTATTTCCATCGATGAACAAAAAGACAAAGAAACCTGGCGGCAAATGATCAAGGACAAAGAAACGAACTGGATGCAGCTTTTTGCCGAAGCCGATTGGAATTCTTCGTTTGCAAAAGATTATGGCGTAAACTCCATCCCACGATTTATCTTTATCGATCCGGAAGGAAAAATTGTTGTTGCAAATGCTCCACGTCCTTCACAAAAGGAAGAAATCGATAAATTATTCAGCGAAAGTGGAGTGAAGTAACCAACAAATACTACAATTTTTTCGCCGTTTTTCCGTTATATTTTCAATGGGAAAGCGGCGAATTCTTTTTCTGATAGTTTTGTTGTTCTTAGCGATGCAAACGCAGGCGCAATGGGAAGCTCCGTTCAGTCAGTTCTGGACGGCAAAAAGTTATTACAATCCTTCGTTTGCCGGAGAGACTGATAAAGTTCAAATTTCTGGAGTTTACAAATATCAGTGGGCAGAAGTAACTAATGCCCCTAAACATATTTTCCTATCTGCCGATATGCCGATCGAGTTCTTGGGGATGAAACACGGAGTTGGCATTCAAACCTATTCGAACTCAATCAGAAATGAGCGAAATTCTCTTTTTGCTATCCAATACACTTCCAAACAAAAAGTTGGAAGAGGAGTACTTAATATTGGTATTCAGGTCGGGATGAACGAACTTAACTTCGATGCAGGATCTGTTCGTCTGGCTATTGATTCTACTCAAAATAACCGCAAAACCATCAAGACCAATCCTACCGACAAAAAAACAATCGATATCAACGCAGGAATTTCGTGGACATCAAAGAATTTCCATATAGGAGTTGCTGCGATGCATATAAATCAACCAACGTTTTTCACGATGAATACTTTATCGGATTTCGGCAATGCGATAAATGATTCCACTTTCTCAAAAATTCCGATATCGTATAATTTTATGTCCGGATGCAATATTACACTGTTTTATCCGTTAGAAATACAACCGGCATTATTTATGCAAACCAATTTCTCAGACACACGTCTGCAGACCGTTCTACGAGGGGTTTACAATAAAAAATATTCTGCTGGAGCATCGTGGAATGGCAAAGAAGGATATTCTTTTTTTGCAGGAGTAATTGTTCAGGAAATCGAAATAGGATATGCTTATGATTTGTACAGATCGGGTATAGGAAAAGAGAGTGGCGGAAGTCACGAAGTGAGTATCAGGTACAGGTTTCCAATAGACTTGTTTAAAAGAAAACCGATGCCGCATAAAAGTATCAGACTTCTTTAAAACCCCTGAATTTCCTAAATGGGACTTAGAGACTGTAAAATGTCAACATTACATTTTAAAATGAAAAAAATATTTTTCTTCTTTTTACTTTTAACCGCCGTATTTTCTTGCGGTCGTCGTGGTATCGGAAGCAGTGTGGGAGGTGAACTAACGGGTGTTCCCGTTGGAAAGGTCTGGAATGAACCTACACCTTACAATATGGTACTCGTCACACGCGGATCTTACCAAATGGGGCCTGGAGAAATCGATTCACTTTGGGGAATGACTATTCCTACACGGGGTGTATCGGTAGATAATTTTTGGATGGATGAAGCTGAAATCACCAACTCGCAATACAAGCAATTTGTTAATTGGGTGCGCGATTCCATCATTCGTGAACGATTGGCTGATCCGGCTTACGCAGGTGATGATTTTTATAAAATTACCGAAAACATTTACGGTGACCCGGTTGAGCCGCACCTCGACTGGAGCATCCCCATTCCCTGGACAAGAAATACCGAGGAAGAAGAAGCTGCAATAAACAGCGTCTACGTTACCCATCCGATAACCAAGAAGAAGATGCTGGATGCCCGTCAGATGAATTTTAGATACGAATGGTTTGATGCTGCGGAAGCAGCGAAACGCCAACACCGCCTCAATCCGCAGGAAAGAACGTTGAATACCGATATCGCCGTCAACCCTAATGAAGTAATAATGATATCGAAAGATACAGCATATATCGATGAACAGGGACGTATTGTGAACGAAACTATTACACGTCCGTTAAGCAGTTTATACGATTTCGTCCATACAAAGATCGTCAACGTCTATCCCGATACTACCTGTTGGGTAAACGATTTCAGTAACGCGAACAACGAACCGTATATGCGCAACTATTTTTCTCATCCCGGCTATGCTCATCATCCTGTAGTTGGTGTTTCATGGGAGGCAGCCACCGCATTCTGCGAATGGCGTACCATGTTTCTTCGCAGGGGATTACAGGGCCGGAGTGTGAAGGTTGAAAAATATCGCTTGCCAACCGAAGCGGAATGGGAAATGGCTGCCCGAAGCGGGAGGACAGAGAATAAATACCCGTGGGAATCAAATTCTGCACAGGCCGATGACGACTGCTATCTGGCAAACTTCAAACCTGGAGAAGGTGCTTATGCTGCTGACCGAAATCTAATACCTGCTAAAACAAAGAGCTACCAACCAAACAGTTTTGGATTATTCGACATGGCCGGAAACGTTGCGGAATGGACATCAACGGCGTACACAGAATCAGGAAACCAGATGATGAGCGACATGAATCCTGAATACCGGTACAATGCAGCCGTTGAAGATCCATATGCACTAAAAAGAAAAGTTGTGAAAGGCGGTTCGTGGAAAGATATCTTCACCTTCATCCGGTCTGATATGCGCGACTCGGAACATCAAAACCGTGGACGATCATATATCGGGTTCCGATGTGTGAGAACGCAATTGGGAACGGGAAGGTGAGCTTGAAATAAACAAAATACAAACGCAGCCCCGAAAGGGTTAAATAAAAAACGTACAATGAACAGAGTAATCAGAAAAATAGAGAATTTACTCCGAACCGATGATGGACAGCGGTTTTTGCAATATGCATACAGTTTTGGTGCCGCCATCGTTATTTTTGGAGCCCTGATAAAAGTGCTGCATATTTGGGGTATTTGGGGAAATATTATATTTGGAACCGGGATGGCTATTGAATGTGTAGTTTTTATTCTGTTCGGCCTTGATCGTCCGGCCAAGGGCTACAATTGGGAGCAGAATTTCCCTGTTTTCGAAACCGATAATCCTGAAGATGGTACTGGTTTTTCTCACAGCACTAATCAACCTCATATCTTAGGGAATTCAGTTAGAAGAGCATCTTCAACAAGCATTTCTTCACCCATTTCCGAAATCGATACACCACAAAACTTATCGTCGCATGCTGATGAATATGGCAAGCAAATGGAAAATCTCAATCGGAATCTTTCGGGACTAAATACCATTTACGAAATTCAACTCAAAAGCATCAGCGGACAAATAGACACTATAGCACAGATTAATAACGGGTTAAACCGCTTAAAAACAATGTACAGTGACATTATTCCTGACGGTACAGTTATTAGAGAGGAAACCGATAAAATGGCAGATCAGTTGCGCGAACTCAATGAGATTTATGCACGAATGATAAACGCAATGAACCCCCAACCCCCTAAAGGGAACTAAGGAGCAGCAAAATGATAAACATCAATCCTAACTCCCCACGTCAGAAGATGATAAACCTAATGTATTTGGTATTTATCGCTATGCTGGCGCTTAATGTATCGGCTGAGGTGCTTAACGGCTTCGATATTGTTGGCGATAGTCTTAACAGGTCATCGAACAACATGCACACGAGGAATCAGTTGATTATGGGTGAACTTGAGAGATATAACTTACAAAATCGAGAAAAAGCCGGTGAGTGGTATGATAAAGGTGTGCAGGTGAAACAGATGAGCGATTCGCTGGTGAGTTATATTGAAGACCTGAAAATTAGAATGGTAAAAGAGTCGGATGGTAGGAAAGGTGATGTTAGCAACATCAAAAACAAAGATAATTTAGATGCAGCATCCTTTGTTATGCTTTCGTCTTCTAACAAGCACGGAAACAAATTGCGTACAACCATCGACGATTACCGTCAAACCGTAACGCAACTTATTCACGATCCCAATCGCCGTGAAGTTATTGAAAATAATCTCAGTACAACTCCCTCCAAAAGAAGCGATTCCAATAAAAACTGGGAAGAATCGCTCTTCGAAAATATGCCAGTTTCGGCGGCTGTTACCATTCTCACCAAGATACAGAATGATGTCCGTTCATCTGAAGGTGAAGCGTTGAACAGCTTGCTTAACAGCATTGATGTAAGCGATTTCAGGGTAAACCAGATAAATGCATATGTCATTCCCGAATCCAAAGTTATTATTCAGGGTGGCACGTATAATGCACGCATCGTTCTTTCGGCGGAAGACTCCACACAAACACCCAATATATTTGTGAACGGAAAATCACTCGATTCCTCTGTGAAAGGGATCTTTTCAGCAGGGAGTGCCGGCATGGGAACGTTTCCTGTGGAAGGTTATATAGAAATAACGAGCGGTGATGGCAGTGTGATGCGTCGCAATTTTTCGGATAGTTACACGGTTATTGAACCCATGGCTACCATTGCACCAACGTTGATGAATGTACTTTACGCCGGAATCGATAACGAAATCAGCATTTCGGTTCCGGGAATTACGCCACAGGATGTTTCCGCTACCATGACCAATGGTTCTCTTTCGCGAAAAGGGAATCTGTGGGTGGCAAAACCGTCTGCAGTAGGCCAGGATGCCACTATCTCGATATCGGCACGAACTGGTACACAAACCCGGCAACTGGCAGCTAAAAGTTTTCGCGTCCGCCCCCTACCCGACCCCACGCCCTACATTGAATATACCGATGTCAACGGAAATCCATCGATGTTTAAAGGAGGTGCACTGGCAAAAGCTGTGCTGGTAAACACACCGGGAATTAAAGCGGCCATCGATGACGGAGTTTTGAACATTCCGTTCCGGGTAACGAGTTTCCGTACCATCTTTTTCGACTCAATGGGCAATGCTATCCCCGAAATATCCGACGGGAGTCAGTTTTCGGAACGACAAAAAGAACAAATAAGAAGGCTTCAACGCGGAAAATACTTCTATATTTCGGGTGTAAAAGCCATCGGTCCAGACGGAATGGAAAGAGAAATTGCAGTGATTGAGGTAAGAATAAATTAGGCTTGGAGATGAGGCTACTTGGCGAAAAGGCGAAAACGTGAAACGTATAAAAGCAAACATAACCACAATGAAAAAAGTAACTATACTAACATTTATATTCCTTCTGAGCGGAACTCTTTTTGTGTTTGCACAAGAAACAGCCAGAGAAAGAATTGAACAAACCCGACAACGAGAATCTATCTCCACATCCATCGGTTCCAATGTTCGTGCATTACAAATGAATCGGGGCAGCGATGCAACAGATATTTCGGATGCGAAATGGTTGCGCGAAATATATCGCTACCTCGATTTATCGAAAGAGGGCAATGCACCGCTTTATTATCCCGAAATGCCCGAACAAGGAAGAATGAATCTTTTCACGTTGATTTTCAAACTGCTTTCCGAAAATAAAATCACGGCTTACGAATACCTGGACGGGAGAGAAGTTTTTACAGATGAGTATAAAATTGATTTCAAGGAATTTCTTGATAGATTTGGCATTTTCTACGAAACACAAAGCGGCAACATCGTCATCAACGACGTAGATATTCCCAGCCACGAAGTGCAAGGCTATTACCTGAAAGAAGCCTATTATTTTGAAACCGGGACATCTAATTACGGTGTAAAAACCGTGGCTGTTTGTCCTATTATCCACCGTCAGGGCGATTTTGAAGCCACTACTGTTCGTTATCCTCTTTTTTGGATTCCTTATGATGAACTTCGTCCTTATGCGTTACGAATGCCGATTATGACATCGAGCCTGAACAACACAATGACGGGAACAATCGACGATTTCTTCCGGAAAAATAATTATGACGGCGAAATTTATAAAACCAGCAACCTGCGTAATCTGGCTATTTCGCAATACACGTCTTCGCCTGAAGAGATGAAAGCGGAACAGGAAAAAATTGAACAACAACTCAAAGATTTTGAAGACAGATTGTGGAAAGAAAATACCGATTCAGCATATGTTCAACCTACTACGCAAAGTCGCAAAACAAAAAGAAGTTCTTCAAGAACTGTTTCGAGTGTTAGCTCTAATACGATGCGGGATAGGAGGTATTGAATAATTGGCTATTGTTCAATAACCTCACCTCATAATGTCTTATTTCTTCCAGCTTCCCACGAACTTCAAGTTTTTTCATTGCGATTAATTGTTTCAAGCGCCAATTGAGATAGCTATCACCAACACCAAACTCTATATCGCACAATGTTTTCCCTATAACTCTTGCAGCAGACTGAAATTCAGTCCGGCAATTGGATAACAAATGTGAATCGAAATATGTTTCATTTTCACTTGAAACCGTACCGTTTTCATGCAATACCCTGATTATGGAGTTCTCCGATAAAACAGACGCCCAACTCTCGCATCGCAATTTCAATTCATCCTTACTCAATAATCTGAAGTGTTTCACCACTTCTTCGATTTGCTCAGAAGCTGTTGTATATAAAGTTGGAGGATAAATAATATTTCCGTGAATGTTTTTAAGAGGAATGTTAGGATAATCGGTTATGAAAATTTTCTTATCAAGCGACGGCAAATAATAAAGTAGCCTTGCTGTACCCACGATTTCAGATACATCAAAACCTGTCCACAAATATATTTCTTCTATTTTTGCGAAATTACTGATGAGTTTTTTTATGGTTTCGATATCCTTATCCACCGCATCTAAAATCCTATTGTAAACCGAAGAAGACTCCACAGTTTCAGAAATCCATATTTTTCGCTTTTCTGTATCGGCAACTGAATATAAGTCGCAAAGTGGAGCAAAGCTCAAATAGTCTTCCAAACAGACTAACTCAACTTCATCAAAATCAAATTGTTTGCTTTCGACCAACGTTGCTTTAGCCATTCGCCCAAAGACAATGTGATATTTTTTGGATTGTTTATTCATATCTTATATCCTTTCCACCAACGAGTTTATCGGTTTACGGATTTTGGGTAATTTAATCAATTTATCTTCTTTCTCATCCCGATAACCCAGAGTCTGCATCACAACAGCCTCTTCTCTATCGGTATCGAGTTTGAGTATTTCATTTAATGCCTGTGCATTAAATCCTTCGATAGGAGTAGAATCAATTCCTAATTCTGCAGCGGCAATAGTAGCATATCCCAGTGCGATATACGTCTGCCGGATCATCCAGCTGAATTTATTTATCTGCGGGTCTTCAATTACTTTGTGAATTTTTGTGCGATAACGTTCTATATCCGCATCGGTGGATTTTCTCATGCGCCGCATCTCCTTTAAATACCCTTCTACGTATTCCGTGTTCAGTTTTTTTCTTGCTTTAAAAATTAATAGATGCGAACATTGATTAATTACAATTTGCGGACAAGATTTCTCGAAAATCTCGTTAAGTAAATCCTTATTTTCAGTTACTATCACTTTAAAAGGCTGTAAGCCGTATGCTGTGGGCGTTAATCGGATAGCTTCCAGAATGTTGCTCAGGTCGCTTTCGGGAATTTTTTCTCCCGTCATCCGCTTGGTAGCATAACGCCAGTTGAGTGCTTTTATTAAATTCATTTTTGTGTAAAATTAAAACTCCTCTTCACCCCATGTCATGGCGTGTCGTGGAGTTTATTTATCCGATTTAAAAATTTGAGTAATCGGTTATGTGGTTCTTATAATCCTATCCCCCGATGTTCGAAGCCAAAATTATTAAGTTCTTCCTTGTTATAAATATTTCGTCCGTCGATAACCAAATGCGTACGCATAATTTTTCTAAGGATTTCCCAGTTGGGAAGACGAAATTCCTTCCATTCCGTAGGAATGATAAGCGCATCAGCATTGTTTGCAGCATCATAAATATCTTTAGCGTAGTATATCTTATCGTTTAATTTTTTTCTGGCTTCTTCCATCGCAGCAGGATCATAACCGCGCACGTTTACACCCGATTCAAGCAAGCTGTTGATAAGCTGCAACGCAGGTGCATCGCGTACATCATCAGTTTCTGGCTTGAAAGACAACCCCCAAACAGCAACCGTTTTCCCTTCGATTTCGCCCTTGAAAAATTCGTTGAATTTATAGAAAAGAACTTTTTTTTGGTTTTCGTTTACGCTTTCCACTGCCTTAAGCACTTTCATTTCGTAACCTACATTTTCGGCTACTTTTATAATAGCTTTTACATCTTTCGGAAAACAGCTTCCGCCGTAACCGCAACCCGGATAGAGAAAACTCCGTCCAATGCGTGTGTCGCTCCCAATTCCACGACGAACCATATTTACGTCTGCTCCTACCAATTCGCACAGGTTAGCAACATCATTCATAAAGCTGATACGTGTTGCCAGCATAGCGTTTGATGCGTATTTAGTCATTTCTGACGAAAGAATATCCATGAAAATTACGCGGAAATTGTTTAGCAAGAATGGACGATAAAGGCGGGTCATCAATTCTTTAGCGCGTTCGGTTTCAACGCCAACTACCACACGGTCCGGACTCATAAAATCGTCCACCGCAGCTCCTTCTTTAAGAAACTCGGGATTCGATGCCACATCAAAATCGAGGTAATGCAAACCACGTTCTTCTAATTTTTTTTGCACTCGCTCCTTTATCTGATGCGACGTCCCCACAGGAACTGTACTTTTCGTAACAATCAGTAAAGGCTTGGTAATATTTTCGGCAATTGTGTCGGCAACTGTCCAAACGTATTTCATCTCAGCATTTCCTTCTTCGTCAGAAGGAGTTCCAACTGCAATAAAAACGATATCCATTTCGTTCAATATCGTTTGTAAATCGGTGGTAAAATGCAAACGTTGGGCATCGTAGTTTCTGACTACAATATTTTTTAACCCGGGTTCATAAATGGGAATAATTCCCTGTTTCAGACTTTCGATCTTTTGTTCGTCAATGTCAACACATGTTACATCAACACCCATTTCGGCGAAACATGCACCCGAAACTAGTCCTACATAACCTGTTCCTACAACTGCAATTTTCATATAGTATTTAATTTTTTCTTTAAATTATTGATGGGGTAAAACACTGTAACTAATGAGATAATGCTAACCACAAAAAAAACAGTCACAATATCCCAAAAACGGACAATTACCGGATACGCATCTACAACGTATGCACCGGGTACGTTGCTCAGGCGAAGCAAACCAAAATGTTGTTGCAACAAACACAGTGTCAACCCGATGATAATTCCCGAAATAATCCCGAAAAAAGCTATAAGCCAGCCCTCATAAAGGAAAATACGAGAAATAAGGTTGTTGCTCGCACCCATGTTTTTTAAACTTTTAATATCAACGGTTTTTTCAACTATCAGCATCGAAAGCGAGCCAACCACATTGAATACAGCGATTAAAAGAATAAAGGCAAGGATAAGAAATGTCACCCATTTTTCGATCTGGAGCATTCTATAAGATTCAATTTGCTGCTCAAAACGATTTTCTACAGTAAATTCACTACCTAAATTTTTTTCAATCTCTGATTTCAATTTCTTCACCGAAGTACCCGGCTGAAGTTTTATATCGAGTGATGAAACTTCATTATCGTATCTGAAAAGTTCCCTCGCTAAACTGATTGGAATAATGGCCATTTGATCATCAACATCGGGCTGATTAAGACTGAAAACACCACCAATCATTATGTCTTTACGAGTAAACGCAGCCGATGGATTGGCGAGATTTACATTCACATCACGACGCGGTGCATATATTTCTATTGCGTTCACAAATCCGGCACGAGCACCCAACGTCATGGCCAAACCATAACCCAGTGTAGTATAGTTGACAACATCTTCGGAAAGTCGAAACCGGCCGTCAACGATAAGCTTATCCATGTCAGTCATCAGCTTAAATTCTTCCGATACGCCTTTTACCAGAACCGGAACCTGACGGTCGTCGAATTTATACAACGCGTTTTCTTCCAACGATTCCGATATCATCTGAATACCTTCAATCTTCAATGCTTTGTCAAATTCAGGAGTGTGATAATCGAATACTTTTCCGGTTTTGGGAGTAATTTTCAAATCGGGGTCGAACGAGTTAAACATCCCTTCCACAATTCCGACAAAACCGTTAAAAACCGATAACACACACACCATCGCCATAGTGGCAATTGCTATACCACAAACAGATATAAGAGAAATCACATTAATAGCGTTGTGCGACTTCTTGGAGAAAAGATACCGGCGGGCTATGAAATAGGATAAGTTCAAGTGAGTTATGAATTTTGAAGAGAGACGGTGCACGCACCATCTCTACATTATTGGTCATTCAACAATTTATCTATATTTTCGATATAATCGAGCGAGTCGTCTAAATGAAAATTCAGTTCGGGAACAACACGTAATTGTTTTCCCACTCTCTTTCCTAACTCATAACGTACCGATTTTACGTTATCGTTGATATTTTGTATCAGTTCTTTACCTTTTTCAGAAGGAAAAATACTCAGATGAGCATGTGCCAGTCCTAAATCGGGTGATGTGCGAACATTTGTGACCGATATGAGTACGCCCGCCATCTTCTTTGTTTCCAATAGAAATATTTCGCTGAGCTCCTTTTGAATAAGTCGGTTTACTTTTTGTTGTCTGTTTGATTCCATCATAAATTCAGATTGATTAAGATCGATAGGATTGAAAAAGATTGATTTATGTATCTGTGAAGAGATTTCCTGACTTCATTAAAGCCAATTTCAAAGGAATGAATCCGACAACCGGAGAATTTGAGTGTCATTTTTTTCTTATCATCGTCACTCCATCTCTTATCGGAAGAATAACCTTCTCTACCCTATCATCTTTAGCCAGTTTTTTATTAAAATCCACAATTGCCTTTGTTGCCCAGTCGTTGCTTTCAACTTTTTCAATTACTTTTCCGTACCAAAGCGTATTATCGACAAGGATATAGCCACCTTTTCTGATTTTAGGAAGCGTGGCTTCAAAATATGCCCAATACAACTCCTTATCGGCATCGATAAAGGCAAGATCGAAGCTTTCATCTTCATATCCAGGAATTATTTGCAGAGCATCTCCGATATGAAGTTTTATTTTGTCTCCGATATCGGATTGAGCAAAGTTGGAACGAATATAATCTTCCAGTTCATCATCAATTTCTATTGTGTGCACTTCGCTTTTTTCATCCAATCCTTCGGCAAAGCACAAGGCGGAGTATCCAACAAATGTTCCAATCTCCAACACACGATGTGGTCGAATCATTTGCGTAAGCATCTTTAAAAATCTACCCTGCAAGTGACCGGAAATCATGCTTGTTTGAAGCAATTTAACATGTGCCTCACGATCGATTTTCTTCAATAATTCCGGTTCGGCATCAATGTGCGATAAAATATATTCTTCCAGTTTATTGTTCATTTCATTTTAAGTCGTATAATCCGGCAAATTATACTTTTCTTTTGCTTCCAAAATCTTCCATACTTCGCTGATATCAAGATATGTAGTCCCACCGGTTTCACCGAAACTTCCTCCCAAATAAGCTACGCGATCTTTCATATCTATCATTTTGTGTTCAAGCATTTTCTGAATGGCGGCAACGTAGTAGGCCCGACGACTTTCTTTTGTATTATCGATGCCGCGTCCCGGTAAATGTTCAGCCCAGACTCCATAAGAAAGTGCCAACTCACGCGCAAGGCGATCAGTTGTCGCCATGGCAAACACCGGTTTCTTTCCCCTGAAAGCAGCAAGCACTCGTGCTGTACGCCCGGTATGGCTATCCGTAAAAATCGCTTCCGTGTTCAGCCGCGATGCCGTTTTCACAGCTTGCTTGGCAAGAAACGAGGTAACCTCGTTGTCATCAAAAGCATAAGGAACACGAATATCGTTTTCGGCAAGTTTGGTCTTTTCGGTTTCATAAGCCACTTTGGTCATCGTCCGTACAGCTTCAACCGGATATTTTCCATAAGCGGTTTCACCGCTAAGCATAATGGCATCGGTACGATAGTAAATGGCATTGGCAATATCTGTAATTTCTGCTCTGGTGGGGCGAGGATGATCAATCATCGAGTGCAGCATTTGTGTAGCTACAATAACAGGTTTTTTATGTCGGATGGCTTTCCGGATAAGCGTACGTTGAATAGCAGGAATTTTTTCCTGCGCAACTTCAATGCCCAGATCACCACGGGCCACCATTATTCCGTATGCGTGATTGAGAATTTCGTCGGCTCTATCTACTCCTTCCTGATTCTCAATTTTTGCAATAATTTTTATCGGACTTTTCAACTCATCTAAAATCGCCTGAACTTCCATGACGTCTTCCTGACTTCGCACGAAAGAGTGCGCGATGAAATCAACTTTGTGCTTATCGGCCAGCGCAATAAATTTGCGATCACGATCTGTTATTGTCGGCAAATTAATTCGAACTCCCGGTATGTTCACGCTTTTACGACTTCCCACAGTTCCATCATTTTGCACTTTACACAGTAGGTAATCAGGTTGTCTATCGATAACTTTCAGATCAATCTCGCCGTCGTCTATTAATATATCGTCACCAATTTTCATCTCCTGAGCAATATTGCGATAGGAAACATAAATTGCCTCTTTGGATGAAATTCCTTCAGGATTTCCGATTACTTTCAATTTATCTCCAATTGTTAATTCTATTGGCTCGTGAGCCACAGTCGTTCTAATCTCGGGCCCTTTCGTATCAACCAGAATGGCAATTCTATTGGATACTGCACGAACATTATTGATAATTTTCAGGAATCCTTCTTCATCGAGGTGAGCAGAATTTAACCTTACCACATCCATTCCTTCCGCAAATAATTGCTGTAGAAAAGGAACATCGCAGCGTTTGTCAGAAATTGTGGCTACAATTTTAGTATGTTTAAGCATCATATATATAGTTGTGAGTTATGAATGACGGTGTACACACCGTCTTTAACAGTTATGAGTTTATCTAATGTCCGTTATCTGGTGTCTAAACGTTTTTCAAGCGGTTTTGTTTGCCATTTTTATAGCTTCGACGGCTAAACGATAAGAGTTCAGTCCAAATCCCGCAATCACTCCGGCACAAACAGCAGAGATCATTGATTGGTGGCGGAATTCTTCACGTGCATGAACATTCGAAATATGAACTTCCACTACAGGAGTTTTTACCGATTTTATTGCATCCCGAATAGCTACCGACGTGTGGGTGTATCCACCTGCATTAAGAATTATTCCATCGTAATCGAACCCGGTTTCGTGGATTTTATTAATGATTTCCCCTTCAACGTTAGATTGAAAACAGTGTAATTCAATATCGAAAAATATTTCTTTCAGGGTTTCGAAATACTCGTTGAAAGAACTGTTTCCATAAACGCCGGGTTCTCTCAATCCTAACAAATTAAGATTGGGACCGTTGATAATTTGGATTTGCATATCACTTTTATTTGTGATGCAAAGATACGATTTTTTGAGTATTTTAGGAGTTTAGCATATAAAACCTTTAAAGCCGCGTAGGTAGTCTATAAGCAGGAAAGTCTAAATTGGTGCGTATAAACAAAGTTTCTGTTTTTTTTGTTATCAGTTCGTTAAACATTATACAAACCGCGAGTAATGAAAGATTTAGAAAATGAGTTAGAAGAACTGAAAGGGTTGTCTGGTTTTGCTTTCAATAAAAGAGCATCTGAACTACGAAAAAAATATAATTCCCCCGAGGAAATTGCAGAAATTAATCGATTCATAGCTTCCGGATTTTACCAAATTGCAAATGATTTAAATCACATTAAAGAAGCGTTATTATTGCGGGATCAACTTGTGGGGATTTCAAAATTTGTAAACTTATCTCATATATCCGAGACATATTTCCACAAATCAAAGACTTGGCTAAACCGGAGGATTAAAGAGTTTGAGATGAGTGGAAAACCTCATTTTTTATCAGATAAAGAAAAAGAGATATTAAGTTTTGCGTTAAAGGATATAGCTAAAAAACTAAGCTTGATTGCTGTTATTTAAACGCTTACGCGAGGCAACACTACAATCCTTATTCATGAAATAGTATTTTAAAATTGATTTGAAAGAAAAAACTATTCAAATCGATACGTCCATTCGAAGTGATTTCATTTCCAGCGGTTTTTATCCAAGGCCTTCTGTGAAGATTGAACATATAACTCGCACCTATACCCAAATATCCACTACTTGTAAATGAGTATGGTGAATAATAGGATGAGAATATTTTTATGTCGATATGACTTCCCACTGTACCTGACATTTGCCGGAAAGACAAATCAATGTTATTCATGTTCAAATAATCCACAAGAGGAATTTTACTTTGGTATTCACCAAATTTAGAGAAATATTTAAATTGATTGTATTGCAACCCTACTAAAGGCGTAAAAATTAATCTCAAATTTCTCGTAGCAAATCCATAACCAAATGATGTGTTTAAATTCCATCCAAATGATGTCCTATTTAATGAATTTTCGGGATAAGGTTCTTCATTTATTGCTCCACCTCCGTAAAAACCGGCTTCTAAATAGTAATTGTTGTAGTATCCTCCTAATTTCAATCCTATAAAATGATTCATTCTATCTAATTCGAAAAGATCATCAGCAGCAAATTCTGAAAAATTCTTAAACTGTGGACGAATATGTTGATATCCGGCAGAAAAGACAAAGGCATTGAGTGAAGATCGCCATCGGATATCTGAAGGAATCCATGGATGATTATCCGAAACAGAATAATCATTAATTCTGATGGAATCTATGATAAATTGCTCTCCTATTTTCAAAGAATCGTCGTGATCTTGTCCAAATATCGAGTATGAAAATAGCAAGATGAGGGCCAGTAAGATTAAGTGTTTCATGTTGATGAAATTATTGAGCCAAAGATACGATATTTTGGAAAAACTTTGTCAAAGTACCTAACTTTGACAAAGCCAGCCTAAAATAATAAAGCGATACACCAATCGACGTATCGCTTTATATATTCAATGTTATTTAATTGTTACCCTTCTGCTTCCACAGTTTCTACCTGCGGCAACGAGAAAACGGCATCGGCCATACGCTGGTATGATCGATAACGCCATTGTGCGTTTTCTTTGGCAGCTTCAAACAGTTCATCGGCTTCATGAGGGAACGATTTCACCAATTGCGTGTAACGCACTTCGCCCATCAGGAAGTCTCTGAATTTGCTCCAATCGGGTTCTTTACTGTCAAGTGTGAACGGATTTTTGCCTTCAGCTTCCAGCATTGGGTTATAACGCCACAAACTCCAGTAACCACATTCAACGGCTTTTTTCTGTTCGGTTTGTGCCATGCCCATTCCGCTTCTCAACCCATGGCTTATACAAGGCGAATAAGCGATGATAAGTGATGGACCATTATATTCTTCGGCTTCTTTTAACGCACGCAAGTAATGAGCCTGGTTAGCACCCATAGCCACCTGAGCTACATATACGTAACCGTAGGTTGTTGCAATCATACCCAGGTCTTTCTTGCGAACGCGTTTTCCGGCAGCGGCAAATTTAGCCACCGCAGCCACAGGAGTAGATTTCGAAGACTGTCCTCCGGTATTGGAATATACTTCAGTATCAAGTACCAGAACATTAATGTCTTGTCCCATAGCCAATACATGGTCAAGCCCGCCGAAACCGATATCGTATGCCCAACCGTCGCCGCCAAACACCCAAATAGATTTTTTAGTCAGGTATTTTTCGAGAGAAAGAATTTCTTTGGCAATATTGTTCTCAGCACCTTTCAGGGTTTCCAACACTTGAGCAGAAATTTCTTTCACAGCTTCACCGTTGTCTTTATTTTCAATCCACTGGCCGAATAATTCTTTCTGTTCATCAGAAAAATCGGCCGATTTGCGCGCTTTTTGCATCAAATCTTTTATGCGGTTACGCATACTTGCGTGAGCAATAACAAAACCGAAACCAAACTCAGCATTGTCTTCGAACAACGAGTTTGCCCACGACGGGCCTTTACCTTCTTCATTCTTGGTATATGGAGTGGATGGAGCCGAAGCACCGTAAATAGATGAACATCCGGTGGCGTTAGCGATCATCATTCTATCTCCGTATAATTGCGTGATAAGTTTGATGTAAGGTGTTTCGCCGCAACCCGAACAAGCGCCCGAGAACTCAAACAACGGCTTAGCAAACTGAGAGTTTTTCACATTTAATTTGGTATCAACCAAATGCGCCTTGCTACTCACATTTTTCACCATATAATCCCAGTTCTTCTGGTTATCGTATTGCGTAGCAATGGGTACCATTTTGAGAGCGTTTTGACCTTTCTTGCCGGGACAAACGTCCACACAGTTACCGCAGCCAAGACAGTCAAGTACGTCAACCTGAATACGGAAGGCTGTTCCATCGAATTGTTTTCCCTGAGTTTTCAGAAGTTCCACACCTTCTCCAAGACCTTTTTGTTCTTCTTCATCTAGTACGAACGGGCGGATAGTAGCGTGCGGACAAACATAAGCACACTGATTACACTGGATGCAGTTGTCGGGATTCCAAGCCGGAACCGAAACTGCAACACCACGCTTCTCGTAAGTGGCTGTTCCGTGCTCCCATGTACCGTCTTCACGTCCAACGAAAACCGAAACAGGTAAGTCGTATCCGCGTTGTGCATTAACAGGGCGAACCACTTTTTGCACAAATTCCGGAGCGTCATCTATTTCATCGGATTCCACTTTCAAATCAGCCCATTCTTTCAGTATTTCAACTTCTTCAACATCACCTCCACGATCAACAGCAGCATTGTTCATTTTTATGATTTCCTCTCCTTTTCTGCCATACGATTTCACGATGAACTTCTTCATTTGCTCCACCGCAAGTTCATAAGGAATTACGTTCGATATTTTGAAGAAGGCCGATTGGAGAATAGTATTGGTTCGGTTGCCCAAACCAATTTCGTCAGCAATATTGGTGGCGTTTATTATATAAAGTTTGATGTTGTTCTTTGCAAAATATTTCTTCACGTGGTCGGGCAAATGATCGCCTACTTCTTCTTTTGGCCACAATGAGTTGAGCAGGAATGTTCCGCCTTTCTTCAATCCGCGCGTAACGTCGTACAAATGCAGGTATGCAGGAACATGGCAAGCCACGAAGTTAGGTGTATTTACCAGATAAGTGGAACGGATGGGATTATTACCAAAACGCAAGTGCGAGCATGTGAATCCACCCGATTTTTTGGAGTCGTAAGCAAAATATGCCTGTACGTATTTATCGGTATTATCTCCGATGATTTTGATGGAGTTTTTATTAGCGCCTACCGTTCCATCGGAACCCAAGCCATAGAATTTGGCTTCATAGGTAGTTTCGTCCATTGAAACTTCTTCTATTTGCGGAAGCGATTTGAATGTAACATCATCGACTATCCCAATGGTGAAATCATTTTTCGGCAATTTCATACCCAGATTGTCGTAAACCGAAATGATCTGGCCGGGAGTTGTATCTTTTGATGACAAACCGTAAATACCGCCTACGATTACAGGAGCATTTTCTTTTCCGTAGAAACTGTCTTTCACGTCAAGATATAACGGCTGTCCGGTTGCGCCGGGTTCTTTGGTTCTATCGAGAACAGCAATTCTTTTAGCTGTTTTTGGAATGACCGATAAGAAAGCTTCGGCTTTGAACGGACGATACAGGTGAACAGCAACCATACCCACTTTTTCGCCGTTGGAGTTTTTGTGGTCAACCACTTCGCGAATGGTTTCCGTAACGGAGCCCATGGCGATAATTACTCTTTCAGCTTCGGGATCGCCGTAATAATCGAACAATCCGTATTTACGTCCGGTAACGGCAGCTAATTTTGTAAGATATTTTTCAACAATGTCCGGAACAGCATTGTAGAATGGGTTTGCTGCTTCGCGAGATTGGAAATAGATATCGTCGTTTTGTGCAGTACCTCTGGTAACGGGCGCATCGGGACTTAATGCTCTTTGTCTGAAACCGGCCAATGCTTCCTGATTGATAAGTGGAGCCAGATCTTCATTGCTTAGTGCTTCAATTTTCTGAATTTCGTGTGATGTACGAAATCCGTCGAAAAAGTGCAGGAACGGAATACGGCTTTCAATGGCTGCCAAATGTGCTACAGCAGCCAAGTCCATCACCTCCTGAACCGATCCGGTCGCAAACGATGCAAAACCGGTTGGGCGTGCTGCCATCACGTCCTGATGGTCACCAAATATCGATAAAGCCTGTGCGGCAATGGCACGTGCCGATACGTGAAATACACCGGGCAGTAGCTCACCGGCAATTTTATACATGTTGGGCAACATCAACAATAAACCCTGAGATGCGGTGAATGTAGATGTCAATGCTCCGGCTTGCAAAGAGCCATGAACGGCGCCTGCCGCTCCAGCTTCGGATTGCATTTCCTGAACCAATACAGGTTGTCCAAAAATGTTTTTTCTTCCTGCAGCCGCCCATTCATCGATGTATTCTGCCATCGTTGAGGAAGGCGTAATCGGGTAGATAGCAGCCACTTCACTAAACATATAGGCAATATGTGCCGCAGCCTGATTCCCATCACAGGTTAAGTAATTCTTCTTTTTTGTCATGACAATATGATTATTTTATTGATTTGATTTTACGAAAGAATAAAAGAATTCAAGAAATAAGTGTGAATTTGGACTACGAAATTACTATAAAAATATGGAAACGGCAAAAGATTGTCTTGTTTTTAAACTTCTTGTCGCGTTTAAAGCCAATTAAATCTTTTAAATAAAAAAATATGTTAAAAAATAATCTTTTCAAGAATGGCAGCGTTATATTTTCAGAAACAAATAAAAATCAGACATAAACAAATGAAAATTATCATTATTGCTAACCGTCTCCCTGTGAAAATTGAAAGAGAAAACGACACTTTTGCTGTAAAACGAAGTGAAGGCGGGCTGGCAACCGGCTTAGGTTCATTGGAAACAGATGCAGAAATGCATTGGGTAGGCTGGCCGGGAATTCACGTAGATGAAGAAAATGAAAAAAAAGAAATTACTGAAAAACTAAACGAATTGAACTACCATCCGGTTTTTCTCTCGGATGAACAAATCGAAAACTATTACGAAGGCTACAGCAACAGCACCATTTGGCCACTTTGCCACTATTTTTTCTCTTTTATTCAATACAAAACTGAATATTGGGAAGCTTATCGACAAGTGAATTCATTGTTCTGCCAAGAAGCATTGCCGTTTATAGAAGACGATGACGTAATTTGGGTCCAAGACTATCAGTTAATGTTGTTACCGAAGAAAATCCGCGACAGTAAGCCAAAAGTAAATATCGGATATTTTCACCATATCCCTTTCCCGTCTTACGAGCTTTTCCGCGTTTTGCCGGAAAGAGAAGAAATGCTGGAAGGATTACTTGGAGCCGATCTGATTGGATTTCACACTCATGATTACATGCGTCACTTCATCAGTGCCATCTATCGGGTTCTTGACCTGAATTGCAATCTGGATGAAATAAGCCTGAGAGACCGTATTGTACACGTTGATGCTTTTCCTATGGGAATAAATTACGAACAATATCACGAGGCGCCTGCACTTCCGAAAGTAAAAAAAATATCGGAACGTTTGATAAAAGAATTGGGCAACCAAACCATTATTTTGTCAGTCGACCGGCTTGATTACAGCAAAGGAATTCTTCATCGGTTGAATGGTTTTGCCAATTTTCTCGAAAATCATCCCGAATATCACAAAAAAGTTTCGTTGGCTATGATCGTTGTGCCATCGCGTGATGCCGTGGACAGATACGCAGACCTGAAAACTCAGATTGACCAGACTATTGGCAAAATAAACGGCCAGTACTCCACGTTGGGATGGACACCCATTTATTATTTTTACCAAAGTTTTCCGTTCAACGAACTGATTGCATTGTATGACATTGCCGATATCGCACTGGTAAGTCCGTTGCGCGACGGAATGAATTTGGTGGCCAAAGAATACCTCGCCACCAAACGCGAAAAGCCAGGAGTCTTGATACTCAGCGAAATGGCCGGAGCTGCAATAGAACTAGCCGATTCCATCATCATTAATCCGAACGACACGCAGGAAATCGAAAACGCTATCCTACAAGCGCTGACCATGCCTGAAAAGGAAAAACGCACGCGTCTCGATAAAATGCAGAAGCGAATATCCACCCAAACCGTGAAAAAATGGGCAAACGATTTTGTAGAAGAACTCTTGTACATTCGTGAACAGAATAAAGAGATCTTTCAAAAAACAGTTGGCAAGCGTCAACTTACGCAAATAAAAAAAGAATACGATCAGGCTTCAAAAAGGTTGATACTGCTCGATTATGACGGAACATTATCGCCTTTCGTGAAAAATCCGGAGGACGCCGTTCCATCGGAAGAATTATTGAATTTACTCAGAAAAATAACTTCCGATAAAAAAAACAAAGTGATCATTAACAGCGGAAGAAACCGTCAGGTACTGGATAAGTGGTTCAAGGGCCTCGACCTGGATTTCGCGGCCGAGCACGGTGCATTTTACAAGGAAAATGGAGAATGGCACAAAAATATCCGAAAAAAAATAGAATGGGACGATGAACTGCTGAAAATCATCGAACACACCATCGAAAAAACTCCGCGCTCGCACATGGAAGAGAAGGATTCTTCACTGGTATGGCATTATCGAAATGTGGATGTCTGGTTGGCCGAGCTACGACAGAAACAACTCATAAACGCACTCATCGTGCCTGCTTCCCGTCTAAACCTGCAAATTGTGCCGGGCAATAAGATCGTGGAAATAAAATTACCGGATTTCAATAAGGGAAGCGAAGTAAACCGCCTCCTGAAAAAAGACAACTACGATTTCGTGCTGGCTATTGGCGATGACACTACAGATGAAGACATGTTTCACGCGCTTCCAACAAACGGTATAAGCATAAAAGTGGGCAATTTTTCACCCGCGGCTAAATACCGGATACCACTGCAATCGTCGGTGATTCCTTTTTTTGAAAACCTGACAAAATAAATACTACATGAACAAAATAGCCGAAATGATAAACGAAGAGAATCAATGGCGATACATCTTCATTATCATCCTTTTCTTAATACTGTTTTTTATTCTCACGGCCATATCCAACTATTTTTTCAAAAAACTTCGTGCACGCGTAAAAAAAAGTAAGAGCCTTGTGGACGATTTTATTGTTCGTCTTTTTAAAGTTCCCACTGTATGGCTCATCTTTGTAATATTGCTCAATATTTTCAGCACGTTTCTCGATGAGAATTCACGAATTTACGAAATAATGCAAAAAGTGGGACAGATCTTACTGATTCTATCTATCGGATGGCTGGTTATTCAAGCTATTCGGGCGTTATTCCGCTATTTTCAAAACAAATTTGATGTTTCTCACTCCGATAACCTCATCGCCCGAAAACGTCTCACACAGCTGAATATGATAGAAAAGGTGCTCATTGTGACCATTGTTGTTATTTTTATCTCTATCGCGCTAATGACTTTCGAAGCCGTAAAGGGATTGGGGATGAGTTTACTGGCATCAGCAGGAGTTATGGGTATTGTTATCGGGTTGGCAGCGCAACGAAGCGTAGGACAAATATTATCAGGTATTCAAATTGCTCTTGCTCAACCCATCCGATTGGATGATGTGGTAGTGATTGAAGGCGAATGGGGACGAATTGAAGAGATAAATATCACATACACGGTAGTGAAAATCTGGGACGAAAGGAGACTTATCGTACCCAACGATTATTTTCTGAACAATCCCGTGCAGAACTGGACAAGAACAAGCTCTGATATACTTGGAACCGTGATGCTTTACGTTTCTTATGATTTGCCGGTGGCACCGCTTCGCAAAAAACTTGCCGATATAGTTAAAAACGATCCAAATTGGGACGGACGTGTTCAAAACATTCAGATTACGGATAGCAAACAGTGGTATAAAGAAGTTCGTGTGCTCGTAAGCAGCGACAACTCATCCAAAAACTGGGATTTACGGGTATCTGTTCGCGAGAAACTGATCGATTTTATAAACGAAAATTATCCGGGTTCGTTTGCGAAAATCCATTCTACCGATAGTAAGACTAAAATTCCTACGGTCTTATAAATCTCGATAACTCTTTCTCTTCCGATAACAGCGTAGCGGTATTGATCAACGCCAAATGTGAATATGCCTGTGGAAAATTTCCAAGTTGGCGTTTGGTATCGAAATCCAGATCTTCGCTGTACAGCCCCACGTGATTGGAATAAGAGATCATCGATTCAAAAATTTCACGTGCTTCATCCACTTCACCAATCGCAAATAGTGCTTCTATCAGCCAAAACGTGCAGATAGTAAACGATGACGTAGGTGTGCCGAAATCGTCTTCTGCTTTGTAGCGATACATCAATCCGTTATGGAACAGGTTATCCTTTATAGCTTTTACGGTTTTCACATAACGCTCGTCTTTGGCATTGATAAAGTCGTAAAACTGCATCAACAAAAGAGATGAGTCGTAATCGGTATTTTCATATGCTTGCGTAAAACACTGCAGTTCTTCATTCCAGCCCTTCTCGTGCACCTCTTCTTTTATGCTGTTTGCTTCCTGGCGCCATAACTCAGCATAATTATCTTTGTGAAGCAGCTCAGCGATCAACGATGCCCTGTCGAGAGCAACCCAGCTCATCACTTTCGAAAACACGAAGTTCAGCTCTCGTGTACGGAACTCCCAGATGCTTTGATCGGGAGAACGCCATGTTTTCAGCACCATCCGCACCATATTTCTCACCACTTCCCAAATTTCTTCCACCTCATCCAACGTTCCCGGAAAATAGAGGTAGTATTTGTAAATCACATCCATCAGATAACCTAGTGAGTCATTTTGAAGTTGATTATAGGCAGCGTTTCCGATACGAACAGGATAAGAATTCTCGTATCCGGCAAGATGTGTGAGAATTTCTTCTGTCAGTTCTCTTTCGCCCCGAATTCCATACATGATCTGAAAGGTATCGTCGCGCGATTTCAAAATACGCTTTATAAATCCGATAAACCGCTCAGCAGCGCCATGGTGCTTCATGTGCAATAAAGTGTCGATAGACATTGAGGCATCGCGAATCCAACAAAAACGATAATCCCAGTTTCGGGTTTCACCAATACTCTCGGGCAGACTTGTTGTGACGGCAGCCAACATCGCTCCCGATTTCTGGTACGACATCAGCTTCAAAACCAACATACTGCGGTTAACCATTTCTCCATATTGCTTGTATTCACGCGACCGGTTAATCCAGTTAAGCCAATACACTTTCGTACGCTCGTAATCCAGCAAAACCCGGTTTTCATCAACTGTTACCAGTTTTTGATTATAAGAAAGGAGGAAAAACAAATTGTTTGTCAACGTAATTTCTTCTCCGTTTAATATAGTATGAAAGTCGAGGTTGGAGTAAAGATAAATTTTATCCTCCACATCAACGGCCGATGCAGTTTTTATATAATTAGGAAAAATCGCATGAATAGTTTTTTCTCCGGCATAATTCATTTTAGGATCGTAGAGAACACGCATCTTTGGCTTTCCACGAATAACCCGCACGTATCTGTGAACTTCCGGGGGCATGTAATGTTTCTGCTCAATAGTTCTGTAGCGAGGCATAAAATCCATAGACACGAAAGCCCCATCGGGTGCTTCGAACTTTGTAATGAGAAGATTGGTGTTTTCCAGGTATTTTTGCGAAACAGTATACTCTTCTGATACCAGAAAAGAGAAACTTCCACCATTTTCTTCATCTAAAAGCTTAGTGAATACTGATGGTGAATCGAAATCGGGCAGACACAACCAATCAATGCTCCCTGCTTTGGAAATTAACGCTGCCGTACGGCAATTTCCTATAACTCCGTAATCTAAATTTTTCATTCCTTGTACTTTGTCATTGTGAGTAACGACAAAGATAAGGAATAGGAATAATAATAAAAGGTAAAAAAATCATCGAACTGTTAATTCACCGCGCAATGAAGTTGACATCAACCTTCGAACCTGATCCGGCGTTTTGCCATTCCCCTGCAAAATCATCAACTTAGCTAAAGCCGCTTCTGTAGTGATATCATGTCCTGAAACCACACCCAATCTTTCCAAATGCTGTCCTGTTTCGTATCGGTGCATTTCCACATTTCCGTAAAGGCATTGCGTAACATTTACTATAACGATTCCCCTGTCCATTGCTTCTTGCAGGGCATTAATAAACCATTGATCAGTAGGTGCATTCCCTGAACCGTAGGTTTCCAACACAATACCTCTTAAATTGGGGACCGAAAGGATGGATCTCACCACACTTTCCTGAATTCCCGGAAACAGCTTCAAAATGGCAACATTGTTGTCGAGCCTGAAATTAAATATAACGGGCTTATTGTAATCGGGTTGCAGAATAAACTTATCGTGATAACGAATATCTACACCTACCTCGGCCAGGTATGGATAGTTAGGACTATTGAACGCACTGAAGTTTTCCGAATTTACTTTTGTGGTACGATTGCCGCGCATTAACAGGTTTTGCATATAAATGCACAGTTCGGGAACAACAGGTCTTCCCGATTCATCCTTATCGGCCGCAATTTCAAGGGCTGTAATCAGATTTTCCTTCCCGTCAGTACGGAGTTTACCTATTGGGAGTTGCGAACCGGTAAAAATAACGGGTTTAGTCAGATTCTCAAACATCAGGCTCAAAACTGATGCTGTATAAGACATAGTATCGGTTCCGTGCAAAATAACGAAACCATCGTAATCTTCGTAATTATCCTGCACCACTTTGGCAATATCCTGCCAGTTGTACGGAGCAACTTCCGATGAATCGATTGGTGGTTCAAACAAATAGGTATCCACATTGAAATTTAAACGTTTCATTTCGGGAACGTTCGATTTCAAGTGACTAAAATTAAAGGCTTCCAGGGCTCCTGTTTCCAGATTTTCTACCATTCCAATGGTTCCACCGGTATAAATAAGCAGGACACGTGCATTTTTGTCAATCATAACAGACTTAATTTGCGCAAATTTACAAAACAATTTGACACTTTGCTACAAAATACTAACTTTTTTCAAAGAACAAAAGTGATTATTTTTTGTTTTATCTCTAAGTTATAATCAAATTATTAAAATTTTATGAAACATTCGATCAAAACAATCTGGAAAGAAAACAACATTTTTGAAACTGACCTTGATGGTCACAACGTTGTAATTGACCTGGCAAAGGATGCCGGGGGAGATGATACCGGCCCACGTCCGAAGAAATTAATGTTGACGGCAGCAACCGGTTGTTCAGGACTTGACGTGGTGGAGATACTCCGGAAAATGCGTATTGAAGTGAAAAGTTTCAACATTAGCATCGACGCAGAACTAACCACGGAATATCCTATCACCTATTCATCCATGAATGTAATTTATGAGTTTGAAGGAGAGAACTTACCCTTGGAAAAACTTGAGCGGGCATGTGCCATGTCTTTCGATAAGTACTGCGGAGTGATGGCCCTCATCAAAAAAGCCATTTCGGTCACTTATGAAGTAAGAATTAGAAATTAGTAACTTTTTCCGCATAATTAAAGAAAAAATTCTGTATTTTCCTTATCTTTGCAATCAAATTAAAAAGATTGTTTTCACATCCTAAAGAATATATTCTCATAAAATAAAAAATTATGCAAACAATTGACACTTTCAATTTTGCCGACAAAAAGGCATTTATTCGCGTGGACTTTAATGTTCCGCTCGATGAAAACTTCAACATCACTGACGACACCCGCATTCGCGCTGCTATTCCCACGTTGAAAAAAATTCTAAAAGACGGGGGCAGCGTTATTATCGGTTCTCACTTAGGTCGTCCAACAGGTCCAACTAATAAATATTCGTTGAAACATATCCTTTCACGAGTTTCAGAATTATTGGGCGTTGATGTTCAGTTTGCCAACGACTGTATTGGGGAAGAAGCAGAATCTAAAGCCGCAGCTTTGCGTCCCGGAGAAGCTTTGTTGCTAGAAAATCTTCGTTTTTATGCAGAAGAAGAAGGAAAACCGCGATTACCTGAAGGAACTTCGGAAGAAGAAACGGCTGCAGCTAAAAAGGCTGTAAAAGAATCACAAAAAGAATTCACAAAAAAATTGGCTTCTTATGCTGATGTGTATGTAAACGATGCATTTGGAACTGCACATCGTGCACATGCCTCAACCGCACTTATTGCTGATTATTTTGATGCTGATCACAAACTTTTTGGCTATCTCATGCAGAATGAAATTAATGCAGTGGAAAAAGTGTTGTCAGAAACAGAAAGACCATTCACAGCCATTATGGGTGGATCGAAAGTTTCCACAAAAATCGATCTTATCAAAAACTTGCTCGACAAAGTAGATAATTTGATTCTTGCCGGTGGAATGACATATACATTTGCAAAGGCCGATGGTGGAAAAATCGGGGATTCAATCGTTGAAAACGACAAACTTGATTTGGCGAATGAATTAGTTGAGCTGGCCAAGAAAAAAGGCGTAAACTTAGTATTAGCTACCGATGCAAAACTTGCTGACAGTTTTAGTAACGATGCCAAAACAGATTTTGGTTCCGTAAAAGAGATACCTGACGGTTGGGAAGGGCTCGATATTGGTCCTGAATCAGAAAAAGCATTTGCCGAAGTGATCAAAAATTCCAAAACAATTCTTTGGAACGGTCCTGTTGGGGTTTTCGAATTTGATAATTTTGACAAAGGCTCACGCGCAGTTGCCGACGCCATTGTAGAAGCTACCAAAAAAGGAGCTTTCTCACTTATCGGTGGGGGCGACTCAGTAGCTTGTATCAACAAATTCGGACTTGCTGATGACGTATCATACGTTTCAACCGGTGGTGGTGCATTACTCGAAATGATTGAAGGTAAAGTTCTTCCCGGAATTAAAGCGATAAGAGGGTATTGAATATTGTAAAGACGCAATGCCTTGCGTCTCTACTGAAATAAACAAACCGTGCGAAAGAAATTTCGTACGGTTTTTTGTTATCTTTGTAAAAACTTTAAACATATGGATATTGTGAAAATTTGTCCCAATTGTCAGGCCGAAGTAATCGACAACTTTCAGCTTTGCTGGAATTGCAATTACAGTTTTACCGAAAAGAGAGTTGTTAAGATAGCAAATCAGAATCAGTTGAAAAGACAAATCAACTGCTTACGGTGTACCGATGTTCCGATGCGTTTCACAGGAAATTACAAATTTCACGAAGGCACCCGGTTTGGCGCCATGGGAAACCTGCTGGAACTTTTTGTCAACAAAGAGACTTTCGATTTGTACGTTTGCCCCAAATGCGGCAAAGTTGAATTTTTCACACCGTGAAGAACATCAATACACCATTTAAAAGCTTTTCAATAATTTTAATCTGTCAAATACCCAAATAAACTTTTTTAATCTATATGATTTTTATATAGAAATGTTTATGTTTGCAAATTCATTTTAAAAATCATAGGGATAATCATGGTAATCTCAACGGGTAAAACAAATCGTATAGAGGTTGTGGATGCGCTACGCGGATTTGCGATAATGGCAATTCTGTTGATTCACCATGTCGATCATTACTTTTTTCCTGAATTTCCTGCAAATTCGCCTCATTGGTTAAATTTTCTCGATAAAGCTACGGTAAGAGTAGTTTTCGGACTATTCAGCGGAAAAACTTATGCCATTTTTACCATGCTTTTTGGATTCACATTTTTCATCCAACATAATAATCAAAAGAAAAAAGGAAAAGATTTTGGTTATCGTTTTATGTGGCGAATGATCTTACTTGCTGTTTTCGCATTGATAAACGCAGCTTTCTTTCCCTCAGGCGACATATTAATGCTGTTCGTATGCGTTTCACCTATTTTATTTATTTGCCGTAATTGGTCAGATAAAGCCGTTCTGATATTAATTGTCCTACTAATGCTTCAACCGGTTGAATGGGTGCATTTTATTCTATCCCGATTGAATCCTTCTCATCAATTACCCGATTTTGGCGCTCTTGCCCTGCACCATCAAGTCATTGAAAATACCAAAAACGGCAATTTCTTCGACTTTATCTGGATCAACGTGACTGTAGGCCTAAAAGTAAGTCTTTTGTGGGTTTTTGAAACAGGGCGATTCTTACAAGCTGCAGGATTATTTTTATTGGGACTTTACATAGGAAGAAAACATTATTTTGTGAGTTCTCCCGGTAATTTTCATTTTTGGAAGAGAGTATTGATCATCTCAATCATCTTTTTCGTTATACTTTACCTAATCAAAAAGCCCATATTGCGAACTGATGGAATTACCAGGCAAACAATTGGTCTCGCTATAGATCTCTGGCAAAAGTTAGTATTCACCTTTGCGATAGTAGCATCATTTGTGTTGGTATATCAGAATAATTTTATAAAGAAACTATTCACTCCCTTACGTTATTACGGTAAAATGAGTCTCACAAATTACGTTACGCAATCGCTTTTTGGTGCACTCATATATTTTCCAATCGGATTATATTTGGCACCTCATTGCGGACGTTTTTTGAGTTTACTGATAGGACTTGCCGTTTTTACAATACAGATGATATTTTCAAAACTCTGGCTCAGCAAGTATAACAAGGGCCCTTTTGAAGAAATTTGGCACAAATGGACATGGATTGATTTTGGGAAAAAACGAGAAAATGATTCTGACACTTCACCAAAGTTGTGAAACTTTGACAAACTGTATCGTATTTTTTTGTAATTTTGAGCACTTTTTTTGAAAGTAAACCCTTATTTGTCATTCTGAGCAAAACAAAGAATCTAATTATTCAGTTAGATCAATTTTATTTTGCTTAAGTTGTCAAAATAAACGACTTTATAATGAATATTTCATACAATTGGCTGAAAGATTATCTGCAATTTGATCTTTCACCACAGGAAACGGCTGCCGCACTCACCTCCATAGGACTGGAAACAGGCGGTGTAGAAGAAATTCAAACCATCAAAGGCGGAATGGAAGGCTTGGTTATCGGCGAAGTTTTAACCTGCGTCAAACATCCCAACTCCGATCATTTAAGCCTCACAACTGTAAACATAGGCAACGGCGAAGAACCGTTAAAGATAGTCTGCGGAGCGCCTAATGTGGCTGCCGGACAAAAAGTGGTAGTAGCAATCGTAGGTACGAAATTGTATTTTAACGACGACGAAATTACTATAAAACGTTCTAAAATTCGAGGTGAAGAGTCATTCGGGATGATCTGCGCCGAAGATGAAATAGGTATCGGCACATCTCATGATGGAATTATCGTTCTTCCGGACAATGCTGTAGTTGGAACACTCGCTAAAGACTACTACAACGTGAAAAGCGATTTCGTTCTCGAAGTCGACATCACACCCAACCGCATAGACGCCGCATCACATTATGGTGTAGCGCGTGACCTGACCGCCTATCTGAAACAAGCCGGAAAACCGCATAAACTAAACAAACCTTCGGTTGACAATTTCAAAATCGACAAACCTCAAGGCGGAATTGATGTTGTTGTCGAAAACACGGAAGCCTGTCCCAGATATTCTGGTTTGACGATGCGAGGCGTAACCGTGAAAGAGAGCCCCGATTGGCTGAAAAACAAACTGTCGTTGATAGGACTTCGTCCGATTAATAACATCGTGGATATCACCAATTTTATCCTCCACGAAACCGGCCATCCGATGCATGCGTTCGACATAAACCATATTGAAGGAAACAAAGTGGTTGTACGCACCCTTCCCGAAAAAAGTAAATTCGTTACGCTCGACGAGCAGGAACGTGAACTCAACGCCAACGACCTGATGATTTGTAATAACTCCAACGGAATGTGTATTGCCGGGGTGTTTGGCGGATTGCAATCGGGTGTTACAGAAAAAACAACGGATGTATTTTTGGAATCGGCTTACTTCAATCCTACGTGGGTACGCAAAACTGCCCGTCGTCACGGCCTGAATACCGATTCATCTTTCCGATTCGAACGAGGCGCAGACCCCAACAATACGGTTTATGTGCTAAAACGTGCGGCCATGCTTATCAAAGAAATTGTCGGCGGCGAAATCGAAGGTGAAATCCGTGATGTTTATCCTACGAAAATAGAAAATCAGCAAGTAGTTTTACCGCACAAAAAAGTAAATTCCCTTATAGGTAAAGATATTCCTAGGGAAACGATTAAAAATATTCTGCAAAGCCTGGAAATTGAAATCGAAAACGAATCGGATAACGAACTTGCGTTGCGCATTCCCACGTACAGGGTGGATGTTACAAGAGATGTGGACGTGATAGAAGACATTCTTCGAATCTACGGATATAACAACGTGGATTTCAGCGATTCACTGAAAGCTAATTTGTCTTATCAAACTCCTACCGACCGCAAACATAAGCTACAGACGCTTATTTCGGAACAACTCACGGCAAGCGGTTTCGATGAGATAATGAATAATTCACTTACCAAAAAATCGTATTACGAGAACAACGAAGCTTTCCCCGAAGAAAACGGAGTAAAACTACTTAACCCACTCAGCAACGATTTGGGAATTATGCGCCAAACACTGCTTTACGGTGGCTTGGAAAGCATTGCCTACAACCGTAATCGCAAACATTACGATTTACATTTTTACGAATTTGGCAATTGCTACTTTTTTGATGCGGATAAAAAACGTGAAGATAAAATCCTGTCAGGACACTCCGAAGAAACATATCTCGGACTCTGGATTTGCGGGGACAGCAACTCGAAGAACTGGGCCGCTTCAGAAACCGAAACATCTGTTTTCCAACTGAAAGCACATATCGAAAACATACTGAAACGAATGGGCTTCACATCCAACCAAGTTATTTTCGAACCGGTTCAGTCCAAGGTTTATTCCGCAGGAATGAATATCCGCACGTTTAAACAACAAATCGGAAGTTTTGGAATTGTGTCTAACAATATCCTGAAAAAATTTGATATCGACACCGACGTTTTCTTTGCTGAAATGAACTGGGACACAGTTTTGAAAGAAACTTCGAAAAGTGAAGTACGCTTTACCGAAATTTCCAGATTCCCACCTGTAAGTCGTGATTTAGCGTTACTTATCGATAAAAACGTTACCTTTGTACAAATTGAGCAGGTAGCCAAAAAATCGGAAAAGAAACTGCTGAAAGAAATCTCGCTCTTCGATGTGTACGAAGGGAAAAATCTGCCTGATGGCAAAAAATCGTACGCGGTGAATTTCGTGTTACAAGACGAAGAAAAGACACTCAACGATAAACAGATTGATGCCGTGATGCAGAAAATACGGTTGAATTTAGAGAAAGAGTTGGGAGCGACTCTGCGATAGAGAGATTGGGGAGACTTGACGAAAAAGAGACAATAATAATTACAATATAAAAAAGCCAACAGCAAATAGCTAAAGGCTGACAGCCAGGTTATGGGACGAGCATTTGAATACAGAAAAGCAACAAAACTGAAACGATGGGGCAACATGGCCCGCGTATTTACTAAACTGGGAAAGCAGATCACTATTGCCACACGTGACGGAGGTCCCGATCCGGACTCCAATCCGCGCTTACGCGTGCTAATTCAGCAAGCGAAAAAAGAAAATATGCCGAAGGAAAACGTGGAACGTGCTATAAAAAAAGCAACAGACAAGGACGTAACGGATTATAAGGAAATGGTTTACGAAGGCTATGGCCCTTACGGCATTGCCATCGTGGTGGAAACCGCTACCGACAACCCAACCCGTACGGTAGCAAACGTTCGCAGCTATTTCAATAAGCACGGCGGTTCGTTAGGCACAACAGGAAGTTTGGAATTTTTATTTGACCATAAATGCGTATTTAAAATTTCTCCTAAAGACGGCGTTTCGCTGGAAGATCTGGAACTGGAACTGATCGATTATGGTGTTGACGAAGTGGAAGAAGACGAAGGCGATATCATTCTTTACGGCGAATTCAAATCGTATTCCGAAATTCAATCGTATCTCGAAGAGAATGGTTTTGAAATTCATTCGGCCGAGTTTGAACGAATCCCTCACGATATGAAATCACTGAATGACGAACAACGCGCACAAATCGAAAAACTTCTCGAAAAGTTTGAAGAAGACGATGACGTGCAGAATGTTTTTCATAATATGGAGTAAAATTATTAATAAGCAGCTTAGTCATTAACATTAGATTATTTTCTTTCCTATATAATACTTGAGAATTATAAAAGAAAATCAAGAATGAATAATTTCACTTACCAGCTTTATCGGATAATTATTCCAAAGTATTTTAGAAAAAGAATCCAAGCTAAAAGAATGACAAGTTCAATTTTTCATTATTACAAAAATAACCCTGAAGCCGTTACATCTGAAGTCGAAGAAGTCGTAAACTACTTAAAGTCTAATCCTATTACCGTTTTTCCTTATGCTTTTCAAGATCACTACCACGCCGAAGATATAGAAGTTTTTGATGACGATAAAACAGGATTACGATATGTTTTATTGGATGAAAAAAGACTTTATTTCAAAAAGAAATGGCGTAAGGATAAAATAAAAAGAGCTTACAACAATCTATTAAAAGAGCAAGACACTCAAAGTCCACACCGTTATATAAATGATCAATTTCAATTTGATGAGGGCAATGTCCTTATAGATGCCGGAGCGGCTGAAGGCAATTTTGCTTTAAGTGTGGTCGAAAAGGCTTCTAAAGTTATTCTCCTTGAGTCTGACATGGAGTGGCTGGAACCTTTACAAGCAACATTTGCACCTTGGAAAGATAAAGTCATGATTGTAAACAAATTTGTCGGAGAAATCGCAAATTCCAGTCAAACTTCTCTTGATGATATCATTGTACCTAATCAGGCAGGAATATTTCTTAAAGCCGACGTAGAAGGGGGTGAATTAAAATTATTAAAAGGAGCCACCAAGCTTTTGTCCAAACAAAAACCTTTAAAAATAGCTATTTGTACATATCACAAAGCAAACGATAAAAAAGAAT
>ENA-UOOM01000477-UOOM01000477.1-fermentation-metagenome-genome-assembly--contig:-NODE-477-length-46058-cov-20.062235_pt1 | contig 46058 bp, 34 predicted proteins | sample MGYA00245781_ERZ724031 | MGnify/ENA primary metagenome ERZ724031 (study PRJEB28704, sample SAMN03018317) | fermentation metagenome | biome: anthropogenic terrestrial biome; feature: soil; material...
GAGGTGGTTGCATAATTCGTTCGGTATTTTTAGGCGATATTGAAAAAGCTTTCAGAAATAATCCGAAACTCGAAAACTTATTGTTCGATTCATTTTTTAAAAACGCTGTTGAGACGGCACAGGAAAGTTGGCGCAGAGTTTGTGCTACTGCACTCGAGAATGGAATTCCGGTTCCCGCTATAACATCGGCTTTGTGTTATTTTGATGGTTTCCGTAACGATCGCTTACCGGCCAATTTGCTGCAAGCACAACGCGATTATTTTGGAGCGCACCAATATGAAAGAATAGATAAACCTCGTGGAGAATTCTTCCATACAGACTGGACCGGTCGCGGTGGAAGTACTGCATCATCAACGTATCAAGTATAAAATATTCAAATCACACGGAGCGACTTTGAGTCGCTCCGTGTGTATAAGCAAATAAAATGATTTATTACCAAAACGGCTCTGCCACACATAATTTGTCACGTAATGACTTGGAATTAGGTCTTCGTGAAGCATTAGATAAACTGGGTAGCAAACGAAAAGTTCTGGCAATTCCACCCGACTATACTCGTCTACCCAGTCGTGCAGGAGAATTGACAGAAATAGCATGGAATTATTACGGTGATAAGTTAACTGATATCCTGCCGGCTTTAGGGACACATACGCCAATGACTGGTGAGCAGATCGCACACATGTTTGGAAAAACTCCCACCAACCTGATTCGTATTCATGATTGGCGAAACGACGTGAGCACACTGGGCAGAATTTCGGTAGAAATCGTAGAAGAGGTTTCAGAATATAAAGTGCATTTCGATTGGCCGGTTCAGGTAAATAAATTGCTGGTCGAAGGAAACTTTGACCTCATTCTCTCTATCGGGCAAGTGGTTCCGCACGAAGTAGTGGGAATGGCCAATTACAACAAGAACGTTTTCGTGGGAACGGGTGGTGCCGAAGCGATCAATAAGAGTCATTACGTGGGAGCAGTTTACGGAATGGAACGAATGATGGGACGTGCCGACACACCTGTTAGAAGATTGTTTAATTACGCTTCCGAAAATTTTGCGAAACATCTTCCAATTCTATATGTGCTTACAGTGGTGGGTGTAAACCAAGAAGGAAAACAACAAACATATGGATTATTTGTGGGAGATGATTTTGATGTTTTTGATTTGGCCGCTAAACTTTCGCTGGAAGTCAATTTTCAGATGGTTGAAAGGCCATTGAGAAAAGTGCTTGTCTGGCTGGATCCTACAGAATTCAAAAGTACATGGCTCGGTAATAAGTCTATTTACAGAACCCGCATGGCTATTGCCGACGGTGGCGAACTTATAGTACTCGCACCTGCATTGAAAGAATTTGGTGAAGATAAAGAAATAGATCGGTTAATCAGGAAATATGGTTATTTCGGAACACCAAAAACCTTGAAAGCTGTTGAAGAAAACGAAGAATTACGAAATAATCTGGGGGCGGCGGCACACTTAATTCACGGCTCATCTGAAGGTAGATTTTCGATCACCTACTGTCCCGGGAAAAAGACTGAAAATCTCTCCAGACAGGAGATTGAAAGTGTTGGTTTTCAATATGCCGATATCGATGAAATGATGCAGAAATATAATTTCCAACATCTGAAAGAAGGATTCAATACTCTGCCAGACGGAGAAGAGGTATACTATATTTCAAGTCCGGCCTTGGGATTGTGGGCGCACAGGGATAGGTTCGATTATTGAGATTTATATTCCGGTTTCTGTATACCGGCAAATAGTCTGATGTGGTAGATTCCGTGATCTTTTGAATAGACGGTTCAAGTCGGTATCTTGAAGCTTATTTCATTGTGCAATTAATTAATCTCAGAATTACTCATAAATGATAAAAGCTTATTATTTTCAACCAATAAGATGAGCTGATAATCACCTTGTTGTCAAATTCTTACGTCAATGCTAAATCACCCTCTGAAAATACTTCGATATTGCTTACGACTAACTTTTGTTTAAAACTTTTAAATATCTAAACTCCCTTGACTTAGCTATGGAGATACCAAGTAATATTTAAAATGATTAATTGTATCATTAGATTTTTCCGGTAATCTGTTTCTTAAATTCAGTTGCTCATGCATTGACCTGTTAAAATATCTGTAGATATCAAAATAGCAAATATAGTACATTCCATTGCAAATACAATACTGGTATTTAACGAATTTATTTTATTTTTTTGTAATAATAATTTAATGTATGTGATTATCCAAGAAAGTATGTCCTTTTAAATGATTTAATATCTAAAAACAATGAAAAAGAAGTTCGAAATTATAAACCCTGATCTGAATTTAAGCCCCATGACGGGAATGACCAGAGAGCACTATATTGATTGTGCAAAATATCTCTTGGAGAGAGCTTTTACCCATGTTACTTCCATAAATCAGCATCTTAGTTTTCCAACTGTTCCGGGTAAAACTTACCCTCAGCCAAATGCACCGGAGTGGCGTTATCGAGCAGCCGATTTTGAGGCCTTGGAACGGACTTTTACATTGGCAGGTCCCTTGATTCATATTGATCCGGAAACTTCCATCAACGGAATAAATTTACGGGATTATTATGCTTTGCACTTCTACAGGGCTTTTACCCCCGGAAACCCAAACTCCATACCTTTTCCGGAGGAGTTACCCGACTCAAATTATCAATTTACCTGTGAGTTCGGAGGATTATTCAAAACGTTGCTTCTTATGCCGGATACTATCTGGTCTCAATACACTGAGGAGCAGAAGAACGAGATGGTGACAACCATTTCAAAATGGGGTCATCACAGAACAACGCAGAATAATTGGCGTATTTTTAATATCACCACTCTTTCATTTTTAAAGAAACATGGGTATGAAATTGATGATGAATTGTTGAAAAGTCATTTGCTGTGGATAGCATCTTACCATTCGGGAAACGGATGGTATTTGGAGCAAACTTATAATTATTACTCCATTAGTCTTTTTATTGTCTATACTACCATATGGAACAGGACATTCGGAGATGAATACTATCCTGAAATTTCCGAAATAATTGAGAGGTCTGCCCAGAAGCTGATGGAATCACTGCCCAGTTTTTTCGGTCGTGATGGGTACATCAACATGTGGTCACGAAGTATATGTTACAGAACATGGGTATCGGGTGCTTTTCCGGTAGCTTTCCTGCTTAAAAATCCAAATCTAATAGATCCGGGATGGGCCAGACGGCTTTGTTCAGGTTCATTGTTGCAGTTTGTAACCCGCGAAGAATTTTATTATAATGAGATTCCGAGCCTTGGTTTTTATGGGCAAAGGGAATATATGGTTCAAAACTATAGCTGTGCCGGCAGTCCGTTTTTAATGTTTTTGCCTTTTATCTGTCTTGCACTACCCGAAAATTCACCGTTTTGGACCGCAAAGGAGAATGATGGTTTTTGGGAATCACTTGGAAATGATTCAAAAAAAGTAATACTTAATAATCCCGGTCTTGTGTTGGTAAATCATGGGAAAAATGGGACTTCGGAAATTATCCCGGGAAAGGTGTATTATGATGATCCCAATTATTCAAAACTATCTTATAATACCCATTTCCCCTGGGAAGATCATAACCCCGATGGAGGAACTGCTATGGAATATAGTTTTCGCAGTTTGGATCCCAGGGACGTGAGAGGTGACGATGTGAATTTTTATCTCACCGGCTTGACTGTTGACAACGATGCACTGCAAAATCAGAAATTTACAATTTCTCAAAGCATGTTGTACAACGGGGTAATAGACAATGTACTTTATCGTCAGGCTATCATGCGTAAACCTCCCAATAACGGAGTGGGTTACATTATTGATCTTGCAGAAATTACCATTCCCGGAGGAGTTATCAGAGTAGACCGCACCCGCCTGGCTTTTGAGTACGAGATTACTCTCGGACACTATGGTTTGCCTCACCTGGATGGTAAAAATGCTGTTGTTGACCAATTCGAAGAAAACGGAAGGAAGATGATTACGGCTACAATTCCGGGAAGAAGTTTAGCGTTGATATCATATAGTGGCTGGGATCAGCTTGAAAGCTTAGTTCACTCTAACCACAATGCCGAGGCAGATGAAAGCACGGTGATCTTTGCCAGAAAAAAACGTTTGGATAAGAATCCGCCTATGGAGTTGTTAATAACGGTTATGTTGCACAAAATGAATGATAGTGCATGGAGCCTGGAAGAGTTAAATCCGATAAAGGATATAGAGATAATGGAAGTAACGACCAACTATTCAACGTTAGGTGCAATTATTACTCTGTCTGACAACAGTAAATTCAAAATTGATTTTCAGGAGATCGATGGAAGAAGAAGCTGTTAACAAACAGTGATTACTTATTTTTAATAAAAAATGAGTAATAAAATACGAACTTAAATTTAACAAAATGAAGTACTTAATTTTTTTACTGATTTCACTATTTTCAACACAACTGATGGCGCAGAAAACAGTAAGTTTTTCGCTAAAAGCAGATAAAGATTATTTAGATGTTCCGGTTTCCTTTTCACTGGATAATGTTGATTACAATATCGACAGCCTTAATCTTAATTTGTATGAAGTTGCAAAATCGGGTGAGAAGTTGATCCCTAGTCAGTTGGAGTTGGGACATACGGCACGTATTTGGTTTATGCTTGAAGGAGTTTTCGCAAAAAATTCTACACGAAAATTCGTTTTAAAATTGAATGAAAAGGAATCTTCTCAAAAAACCGATGAGAATATTCAAATTAAAAAATCAGATGGAAACGTTACGTTGTTTTCGAAGGAAAAACCTGTGTTGAGTTATCGCTATGAAACTATGTATCCACCTGCAGGAGTGAACCCGCTGTTCAAAAGATCCGGGTTTGTTCATCCTTTATGGTCTCCGCAGGGAGAGATGTTATCTCGTGTACAACCATCCGATCATTACCACCACTATGGCATTTGGGGGCCATGGACGTTGACACATATCGGCGATAGAAAAGTTGATTTCTGGAATCTTGCCGACGGAGAAGGAACGGTAAAGTTTGCCGGCTTTTTATCCGAAACCTCGGGTACAGTTTTTTCCGGATTTAAAGCGCTTCAGCAACACATTGACTTCGGAGGAAAAGGTCCGGATCAGATTGCAATGAACGAAGTATTGGATGTCAGAGTATGGAATAGCGGAAAAGGAGTTTGGATAATTGATTATACAACTTCTGTCAACACGTCATTAGATAATGGAATTATGCTTGACGCATACAGATACGGAGGAGGAATAGGTTTCCGGGCAACAGAGAAGTGGACGAAAGATAATTGTACTGTATTGACGTCGGAAGGAAAGACCAGAGTTGATGCCGATGGAAGTAATGCACGATGGTGTATAGTAGAAGGAGAATCCGGAACTCCCGAAGGCAGATCAGGCATTTTGTTTTTAAGCCATCCGTCAAATCGTGCTCATCCCGAGCCTATGCGCGTATGGCCTCTTGATGGAAACGGAGGACGAGGCGACATGTTTTTCGAATTTACTCCAATCCGGCATAAATCATGGGAGTTGAAAAAAGGGAGCAATTATGTACTGAAGTATAGAATGATAGTCTTCGATGGTAAAATCGATGAAAAAACCGCAGAAATGTATTGGCTTAGCTTCTCGTCATCTCCAAAAATTGAAAATGAATCAACCAAATAACAAAATCTATGAAAAAAAATGTAATTTTTATACTACTGATGATCTCTTTCTTTCCCGTAGTTCATTCTCAGTCAAAACTAACCGCGGAAAAGGTTGGAGATAAAATTGAAATCAGGATAAATGGAAATCTTTTTACAAGTTATATTCTATCTGAATTTGAAAAATATCCATTTTTTTATCCGGTTAACGGACCTTCGAATGCATCGGTGACTTCTTTCCGGAATGCCAATTACCCTCATCACAGCTCGTTGTTCTTCGGTTGTGACAAGGTTAATGGAGGCAATTATTGGCAAGAGGGATTAAAAGATGGGCAAATAATTTCGCTGCGTGCAGATATTGTAGAAACAGGAGGCAGCAGGGTAGTTATCGAGAACGAATGTATCTGGAGGCGTCCGGGAGCCGATTCGCCAATCAAGGACAAACGCATAATTACCATTTCAGCCCCCTCAAAAGATAAATTCCAAATCGATTTCGATGTTACCATGGAGATGCTCATGGATGTGGTCATCGATAAAACAAACCATTCGCTCTTCAGCGGAAGGATGGATCCCGATTTGGCGGTAATTAACGGTGGAGTTATGATTAATGCAGAAGGAGAAACCGGAGAAAAGGGTACTTTCGGGAAAAGTTCACCATGGATCGATTGTTATGGCAAAAGATTGGAGAAAATAGAAGGGATGGCCATTATGCAGCATCCATCAAATGATTGGTATCCTGCTCCTTGGTTTACCCGTGATTATGGTTTCTTTTCACCCACTCCGATGTATTGGCCTAAAAACGATAAAAATACAACCTTAAAGAAAGGACAATTAATAAAACTTAGATATAGGGTTCTCGTTCACTCGGGCAACCATATTGAGGCAGGTATTGCTCAGGAATTTGAGAAATATAAATCAGAATAAAAACTTAAATCAAATGGAAAGAAGAATGTTTATTAAAAAAGCAGCAGCAACAGCAGTAGGTACGGTAGTTTTTCCTACTATCGTTCCCTCGTCCGTGTTCGGAAAAAATGCGCCGAGCAACAAAATTAATATCGGACAAATTGGATTTGGTAGAATCGCACGAGATCACGACATGGCAGAAACTATAAAATACGACCAGGCTCAGTTCATAGCCGTCTGCGATGTGGATAAAAAAAGACTTCTTGATGGAAAAAAGTATATCGACAATTATTATTCAAAGAAAACGGGAAACAGTAAGTATTCAAACGCTAAAATGTATGATGATTTTAAAGAGATGCTTTTGAACAAAGATATCGATGCAGTTATCATTAGCACTCCCGATCATCAACATGCGGAGCCTGCGGCGTTGGCGGCACTGGCCAAAAAAGACATTTATTTGCAAAAACCCACATCGCTTACGGTTACTGAAGGCAGATTTTTGAGCGATATTGTAAAAAAACAGGGCGTTATCTTTCAGGTTGGTACTCAACAACGTTCTTCACCACAATTCAGAATCGCAGCGGAATTGGTTAGAAATGGAAGAATAGGTAAGTTGCACACAGTAAAAATAGGATTACCCGGAGATCCGTCCGGACCTGAAGCCGCAGAAATGCCTATTCCCAATACTCTAAATTACGATATGTGGCTTGGATCAACCCCGGAAGTTTATTACACCGAAATACGTGTACATCCTCAGGACAATTACGGACGCCCCGGATGGTTGAGATGCGAGCAGTTCGGTGCAGGGATGATTACCGGATGGGGACAGCATCATTTTGATTCAGCTGCATGGGGGATGAATACGGAATATACAGGACCTATTTCTGTTGAAGCAGTGGCTCAGTTTCCGAAATCGGGATTGTGGGATGTACACGGTGATTTTATGGTAAAGGCCGAATACCAAAACGGCATCACAATGTACACCAGCGGAGGATATCCGAACGGTATCCGTTATGAAGGTACGGATGGGTGGATATTTGTTTCGCGCGGGAACTACGTGGCTTCATCAAGCGATCCGGTAACACAGGCCAATAGTGCAAAAGCATTGGATGCCAGTGATCCGAAGATTTTAACTTCTGAAATAAAAGAAAATGAAATTCATCTCTACAAAAGTGATAATCAGCATGGGAACTGGCTCGATTGTATAAAATCGAGAAAAGAGCCTATTTCCCCTGTTGAGATCGGACATCGGGCTTGTACTGTTTGCCTTATCAGCCATATCGCTATGAAACTCCCCGGCAAGTTAGAATGGGATCCGAAAACTGAGAAATTTAAGAATAATGAAGTAGCTAATTCAATGTTAAGCCGTCCACAGCGATTCCCGTATGGTACAGACTACATCAAAGTTTAATTAATAAGTAATAAATGAATGAAGATATTAATCTATAGCTTGCTTATAATGCTTGGTATTCTTTTACTCTTTTCGTGTGATATGCAAAAAGGAAAAAAAGAGATACAATCAAAAACACTGTTTACCGGAAAAGACGGTGAAATTGAATTAGTTGTGTTGAATCCCGGGCATTTTCATGCAAGTTTGCTGCAGAAGTTCCCTCAGAAGCAAGTGAATGACACTGTATTGGTTTATGCTCCTCAAGGCAATGAACTTGATCAGTATTTAGCAAGTATCGAAGGGTATAATGATCGTTCTGAAAATCCTACTGTTTGGAATGAAGTAGTGTATTCGGGCTCCGATTATCTTGAAAAAATGCTCGAAGAGAAAAAAGGAAATGTAGTGATTCTTGCGGGGAATAATCTGAAAAAAACTGATTATATATATCAGGCTATAAATGCAGGATATAATGTGCTTTCGGATAAACCCATGGCAATTAATACCGAAAATTTCGAATTGCTTAGATCCGCTTACGATAGTGCACGTACACAAGATGTTTACCTCTACGATGTAATGACAGAACGATACGAAATTCTAAACACACTTACACGTGAGCTTGTAAACAACAAGGAACTGTTTGGAGAATTACAGGATGGCACTCCTGAAAATCCATCCATTGTGATGGAAAATGTTCATCATTTTTACAAAGAGGTTTCAGGCAATGTGCTGGTTCGTCCGGCATGGTTTTATGATGTGGAGCAACAAGGCGAAGGAATGGTTGATGTAGCTACTCACTTGGTCGACTTAATTAATTGGCAGTGTTTTCCGGATTCTGTTATAGACTACGAAAGAGATGTAAACATAATTTCAGCTAGCCACTGGCCAACAAAATTAACGCTAAGCGATTTCACCCGGTCAACCAAATTAGAGGTCTTCCCGGATTTTCTTACCAAGTACGTCAATAATTCAGTTCTTGATGTGTATAGCAACGGTAGGATCAACTATCAGGTAAAAGGAAAGAATATTGCCGTTACGGCACTTTGGAATTACGAGGCTCCAAAAGGTGGCGGCGATACTTACAGTGCAACGATAAAGGGAACAAAAGCAACTGTAGAGATCGTTCAAAACAAAGCAGAAAACTACATCAAACAATTGTATGTACAGAAAGATAAATCAACGGATGAAAAAGAATTTGAATCAGCAATAACCAAAATTGTCACGCAATTGCAAGAAACGTATCCTTATGTATCTTCTAAACGCATTTCAGGCAGCAGATATCAAATTGTAGTTCCGGTTGAGTCAAGAAAAGGGCACGAAGATTATTTCGGTTATGTAGCACAAAAATACTTTGGATTTCTTGTGAATAGAAATATGCCCGAATGGGAAATCTCTAATACAATAGCCAAATATTACATTACTACCACAGCTTTGGAAATGGCTAGAAATAGCTCAATACCTTAATTATTATATTGAAAAGATTAATTGAAACTTATCTTGAATGAGGGAGAGATGCTTCTCTCCGCTTACTACGCTGAAATAAAAAAGCGGAAGAGATGTACAAAATTAATGGAAAATTAGTTTTTATTTTACATTAAACAGTCAGTCGACAGTGGACATGAAGATTAATTCGATTTTATCGTAAGTCACGATCGATTGCTAAATTTACAAATAATTAACTAAATTCACTTGAAATTTACTCTCTTTCATTTTACTTTTGTGCACGTACACGTGTCATTTTAAATTAGAATATTTATTGATTTTAAGTTTTTGATAATTAATGTTATTTGATAAAAAAACATAAAATGCTAATATAGAGAATATTCAATCCAAAATAAAAAAAGAGATGTCATTATAACTCATGTGTAAACACAATTCCGGGGAGAACATCTAAGTTAGTGACTTTGCCTGATAGATTTTGGAAATAGCAATGTAAAAGAGTTTAGCGCCTTAATTAGTTATTGAGAATGAATTATTTATTATTAAATTAAAAACTATCATGAATGAGAAAAAAGAATGGTTTTCTTCACTCAAACAAATCGAAGTGAAAAACAAAAACAGGAAGTTGCATTTAGCAACCGTATTTATTATTTTGCTTTTCTTATTTCCACTATCCATCCTGGCATCTGATAATTTAAAAGATGATGTAAGTGGTATTCAGCAGGCAGGCAAGGTTGTAACCGGACATATTGCCGACGGCAAAGGAGAAGCTCTTATTGGAGTAAATGTAGTGGAAGCAGGAACAACTAACGGGACTGTGACCGATATAGATGGTAATTATTCATTGAGACTTACCACTTCAAATCCAATATTGAATATTTCGTATATCGGTTTCACAACCCAAACAGTGGATGTAGGCACGAGAAGTGTTATTAACGTTGTGTTGGAAGAGGAAACCAGTTTCCTTGATGAAGTGGTCGTGATCGGATACGGAACCATGAGACAGAAAGACCTTACAGGGGCAATCTCTACCATTAAGGCAGAGGGACTTAAGTCTGAGGCTCCACGTTCTATTCAGGATTTGTTAAGAGGTAATTCTGCCGGATTGAATATTGGATTTGCAAATACTGCAAAAGGTGATGCCAACTTACAAATTAGAGGTAGAAATACATTGAAAGCCGGGTCCTCTCCATTGATTGTATTGGATGGTGTGATTTATGAAGGATCTTTGGCAGATATTAATCCTATGGACGTTGCATCAATTGATATTTTGAAAGATGCCAGCTCTGCTGCTGTTTATGGGGCAAAAGCTGCTAGTGGAGTTGTAGTTATATTAACACAAAAAGGCGGACGTGCTGGTAAGCCACTGGTTTCTTTTAATACCTCAGTTGGTATGGTACAATCGGCCAGCCAACCTAAGCTATTGGATGCTGACGGATTTATTGCCTATCGCAGGGGATATGAGATAGGAAGGCACAGCGATAGTTATCTTCAGGAATTCCCTGAAATTTTTGAAGATCCTCGAAAACTTCAAAATGTAAGTCAGCTCGACTGGTATAATTATGATAAGAAAACGCGGGTAGAAACGTTTACGGAGGAGGATCTTTTAAGAACCTGGGCAGGACGATTAGAATTGAAAGCGCCGGAAATAGATAATTTTATTTTAAACAGAACCACAGATTGGGCTAAAAAAGTATTTCATTTGGGTTTACAACAAGATTATCAGGCTTCCATATCCAATAAAACTGATGATGCCTCCTACTATTGGTCGTTGGGATATTCAGACAGAGAAGGGATTATCGTAGGAAATCGCTTTTCAGTTTTCAGAACACGATTAAATCTCGAATCTAAAATTACTTCTTTCTTGAGGATTGGTGTAAATTCAGGATTTTCATCAAGAAACGAAGGCTATCTGCAGGCAGATTGGGGTCAAATGGTTAGAATATCGCCATATGGAGCAGATGAAATTGGCAATAAAGAAGTAGATGAGTATATCTGGAAGTATCCTACTTCAGACGTAACTCCTGTCAATCCATTTTTCGATAATTTATACAGAGACAGGAAAAATTGGTACAACACGCTAAATGCAAATATGTATGCTATCGTGAATCTACCTTTCGATATTGAGTATCAGTTCAATTTTATACCCTATTACGAATGGCGTGAATATTATAATCATGATTCTTCAAAAAACTTTTCATGGAAAGCGAGTGGAGGAACAGCTGAACGTACAACCCATAAAGTTTATTCGTGGCAGATTGATAATGTGTTGAGGTGGAAAAAAAGATTTAATGAAATTCATAACATAGAAACAACTTTTCTGGTAAATGCTGAGCAAAGGCAGTATTGGATGCAGAAAATGACTACTTCTCAATTTTCTCCAAGTGATGTACTTGGTTATCACAGAATGCAGGCAGGTACTGTTCCTATACTTGAAAGTGACGATACTTACAGAACGGGAGATGCGTTAATGGCAAGACTGTTCTATTCGTTGAGAGACAAGTACATGATTACAACATCAGTTAGACGGGATGGCTTTTCTGCATTTGGGCAAAGAAACCCGCGCGCAGTTTTTCCTGCAGTGGCATTGGGTTGGACATTTACTTCCGAAAAATTTGCAGAACCTATCACAAGCTGGTTTGACTATGGTAAGCTCCGCCTCTCGTGGGGTGAAAATGGGAACAGGGATATCGGTCAGTACGAAGCATTATCGGATATGACTTCAGGGCCACATCCCTACATTGATCAAAACGGTAATGTGTATATAACTTCACAGGTCTATGTGAACCGTATGCAGAATCCTAACCTAAAATGGGAACGAACAGCTTCATTGAATCTTGGATTAGATTTCTCTTTTTTAAACAGCAGGATAAGCGGTGCTTTAGAGGCTTATAAGGCTACAACGCAAGACTTATTAGTAGATAGAGCACTTCCGGAAATTATTGGGTACAATAGCGTAGCCGCAAATTTAGGGAAATTAGAGAACAGAGGGTTCGAAGCTACTGTAAATGCAGACATTATATCAACTTCAAAGTTTTCATGGAATGCAACTGCTAATTTTTCCTTAAACAGAAGAAAAATTGTGAGTTTATATGGTGATATGATAGATGTGAAAGATAAGAATGGTAATGTTGTCGGTCAAAGAGAGGCAGACGACATCAAAAACAGATGGTTTATCGGCCAGGATCCGGATCGGATATGGAATTATGAGCTTATTGGAGTTTGGCAGAAAGAAGAAGCCGATGCAGCTAAACAGTACGGTTTGCAGCCCGGAGACTTTAAGTATAAAGATCAGAACGAGGATGGTGTTATGACTGATGCAGACAGAATATTTCAAGGATATACAACTCCCCGCTTCAGGTGGACACTGCGCAATGAATTCATTTTTAATAAAAATCTCTCTTTGTCAACTATGATGTATTCTTATTGGGGGCAATATGATTCGTTTAATAGAGCAGCAAACGTTTCTAACTTTCCCGACAGATGTTCAGAATATGTGCAACCTTATTGGACAGTTGAAAATAGAATAAACGATTATGCACGCATCGGCTCAAAAAATATTGGAACAGTTTATAAAGAAAAATCTTTTATTCGATTTGAAAATATTACGTTATCGTACAATGTGCCAAAGATGTTGACTCAAAAGATTTTTGTTCAAGATATGCGCTTGTCACTTTCTGTTCGTAACGTCGCTGTTTTTGCACCGCATTGGAACTTTTGGGATCCTGAGCTAAGTGACCCAACACCTCGCACTTATAATGTTAGTTTAAACTTTACACTTTAATATTTTATGAAATATGAAAAATATATTTAAAAATACGATATATGTCATTATTATAGGATTAGTTTTAATGATATCCGGTTGTAGTGATAGTTGGCTTGAACCCAAACCACTATCATTCTATACTCCCGAAAACACATATGTGGATGCTGCCGGCTTTTATTCGGCATTAACAACATGTGAGCGCAATATGAGACATGAGTACTTTGGTGACGGAGCTCCTATATTGACAGAATTTATTCTTTCAGATATGGCCGTGGAAGGAACTACCGACAAAGCTGGTCCTCAGATGGATTTGGATGTTTCATTACTTCCTGATGCACAGCTTAATCATGAAGATTTCACACGTGTTGGATGGTATTGGTATGAAGGTTACAAAGGTATTAAATATGCCAATGTAGTAATTGCTAAGATCGATCAGGCAACTTATAAAGATGAAGCAGAGAGAAATGCTGTGTTAGGATCAGCCTATTTTCACAGAGCATATCGATATAATAAATTAGTGCATCAGTTTGGAAATGTTCCCTATTTGGATTGGGAGATTATTGAACCGAAATATGATTTTTACTCATATGACAGATGGTCTATTCTTGAAAAAATGTTACCTGAACTGGAATTTGCATATAAATGGGTTCCGGAAAAGGTAGATCGTGGCAGAACCTCGAAAGCAGCCGCCGGTGTTTTATTGATGAAAGTAAATATGGCATTGGGAAACTTTGACAGAGCTATTGAAGTAGGGAACGAGATTGTTGCCAAAAACCCTTTGATGAAACAACGATTTACGGCTAACAGGACGAAGCCCAGAACTAATTTGATGCACGATTTGCATAGCGTGGAAGCTAAACTTGACATGAGCAACACAGAAGGTTTAATGTATGTTGTTGCTTATCCTGAAGTTGATGGGTCGGCTCAAATCAATACGATGAGAAATGGAGTACCTTTCTGGAATAGCAGTAATGTTAAGACACCTGACGGTAATGCTGGTACCAGTGTTAGTATTCATCCTTCTGAAACAGATCCATGGATGGATTTAAATAAAAGTTATGGTAGAGGGATCGGCCGTTTACGACCTACCACCTATTATACGAATAAAATTTGGACAAGCAAGGAGTTGAATGATCTAAGAGGCATCTATAATAGAGATAGCTGGAGAAGCCCCGAAGATTTACAATACAATCATCCTAAGTTGAAAACTGATGGAAATCCCTGGTATGGGAAAAACTTAGTAAAACCGGCTGCTATGTCTGTTGAGGACACTATTCGTTGTTGGTTTTCATGGCCACATTATAAATTATTCGTTCCCGATCCATTACAAACTCAGTGGAGAGGTGGAGAAACACCGTGGTATATTTATAGAACTGCAGAAGTTTATCTGTTGTTGGCAGAAGCTTATTACTGGAAGAATCAACCACTTCAGGCAGCAGAAGCGTTAAATGCTGTTAGACTTCGTGCCGGAGCCGATGCATTAACAGCAGGTGATGTCAATATCGGTACAATACTTGACGAAAGGGCCCGCGAACTATACTATGAAGAAAATCGAAAATCGGAATTGACAAGAATTGCTTATACTTATGCAAAAACAGGGAAACCCTGTGAAGTGTTTGGAGGAAGAGTTTATAAGCTTGAAAACTTTTCTGGCCCCGGAGGCACTAGCTCTAACATCAAACAAGAGGGTATTAATTTTTATTATGATTGGGTTGTAAAGCAAAGTAATTTCTATAATAAGGGTGTTAAACACAAATGGGCAGAGTACAAAATAAGTGTGCATCATGTTTTGTGGCCGGTGCCGGCAAATGCTATTAACACAAATATAAAAGGTATCATCAATCAAAACATTGGTTATCCGGGTGCAGAAAATAATGTTGATCCGTTGATTGTTCCTAAAGAAGGAACTGTCCTTGGACCGGATGCGAAAAAATAACCATTAAGTTTTATTGAGGATAGAGATTTAGGCAGCTACTAACCTCTAATGAAGTAGTAAGTACTTTTATTATTTCATTAGAGGTTATCTTCAATTTTTCGTAAATAAAAAATTGAGGGCTTTTCTATCTTAAAAGCTTTTTATTATCTTTACAGACACTTAGATTTCGTATTAAAACAAAATAAATACATCATGACAACAAGAAGAGATTTCTTGAGAGACGCTGCCTTAGTATCTGCAGGAGTAGCTTTAAGTGGTATTTACACTAAAACCAATGCAGCTAGCTACAGCCGAATCATGGGAGCAAACCAAAAAGTAAACCTGGCGCACATCGGTATCGGGAATAGGGGCTGGGAAATCATTAACGATTTCGATAAAACCGGATTAGCCAACGTGGTTGCTCTTTGTGATGTGGATCTGGGAGCAGAGCATACCCAAAAAGCTTTGGCTAAATTCCCAAACGCAAAGCGTTTTAAAGATTTCAGAGAAATGTTCGATAAGATCGGTAACGAATTCGAAGCAGTGGCCATAGCAACTCCCGACTTTGCCCATTTCCCGGCTACCATGTTGGCGATAAAGGAGGGCAAACATGTTTACGTGGAAAAACCCATGGCCCGCACTTTCAACGAAGTCGAACTGATGATAAAGGCGGCTAAAAAGTATCCGAAAGTAGTAACCCAGATGGGCAATCAGGGTCATTCAGAAGGAAATTATTTTCAGTTTAAGGCTTGGAAAGAAGCTGGGATTATAAAAGATGTTACCGCCATAACGGCGCATATGAACAATGCTCGGCGCTGGCACGGATGGGACCCCAATATCAGGAAGTTTCCCTCCGCAGAACCCGTTCCCGAAACGATGGATTGGGACACGTGGTTGTCGGCACAATCGTATCACGATTACAACAAAGATTTTCATTACGGACAATGGCGCTGCTGGTACGATTTCGGAATGGGAGCATTAGGCGATTGGGGAGCACATATTATCGATACAGCCCACGAATTTCTTGATCTGGGGCTTCCGGAAGAAGTCAATCCGGTCAAACTTACAAAACACAATGATTACTTTTTCCCAATGTCCAGTACCATCGAATTCAAATTCCCAAAGCGCGGGAAAATGCCGCCCGTTGTCATAACATGGTACGATGGTGTTGACAATATTCCGTCAGTTCCTGAAGGATATGGAGTTTCAGAGCTCGATCCGAACATTCCGCCCGTTGGCGGTGGCAAAATCCAACCCGCTAAACTTAATCCCGGAAAGGAAATTTACAGCAAAGATTTGATCTTCAAAGGTGGTTCACACGGTAGCACACTGAGTATTATTCCTGAAGCTAAAGCTAAGGAAATGGAGAAAAAGCTTCCTGTTGTTCCAAAAAGTCCATCAAATCATTTCGCAAACTTTCTGCTGTCATGTCAAGGAAAAGAAAAAACGCGTTCGCCTTTTGAAATCGCCGGGCCGCTCAGCCAGGTATTCTGTTTAGGTGTGGCAGCACAGCGGCTAAACCGTAAAATAGTCTTTGACCGAAAAACAAAACAGGTAGTGAACGATCCTATTGCCGATGCGTTCCTGGCCGGAGCTCCTCCACGAAAAGGATGGGAGCATTTTTACGAAATATAATTTTAATTTAAACTTCAATATTAACATGAAAAGGAATATTCTTTTATTAATTGCAATGATTTTCATCATTACTGCATCTGCCCAGGAAGCCAAATGGCAGGATCTCTTCAACGGAAAGAACCTTAAAGGCTGGACCAAGCTGAACGGAACGGCCGAATACAAGATTCAGGACAAGGCAATTGTCGGTATCTCTAAAAGCGGTACGCCCAACACCTTCTTGACTACCAACAAGATGTACGATGATTTTATTCTCGAATTCGATTTTAAGGTGGACGATGGCTTGAACTCCGGTGTCCAGTTCCGAAGCAACAGCTTGAAAGATTACCAGAACGGACGCGTTCACGGATATCAGTTCGAGATTGATCCGTCTGACAGATCGTGGACGGGAGGTATTTACGATGAGGCGCGCAGAGGCTGGCTCTATCCGGTGACTTATAATCCCATCGGGCAAAAGGCATTTAAGCATAATCAGTGGAACAAGGCTCGTATCGAGGCAATCGGAAATTCCATCCGCACCTGGGTAAACGGCGTTCCTGTTTCCGATTTGTTGGATGATATGACAAAATCGGGTTTTATTGCTTTGCAAGTTCATTCGATAAGAAGTGCAGATCTTGAAGGCAAAACCGTTTCCTGGAGAAACATCCGCATATTGACTCAGGATCTCGATAAATTCAAATCACGCGAAAACATCGATGGAATTGTACAAATGAATACCATCGCGAACACTATTTCAGACAGAGAAGCCCGCGAAGGATGGAAACTGCTGTGGGACGGAAAGACGACTAACGGATGGCGCGGTGCCAAGCTGGACGGCTTCCCCGAAAAAGGTTGGGTAATCGATAACGGAATACTGAAAGTACAAAAAAGCGGCGGCGGTGAATCTACAAACGGAGGAGACATTGTTACGACACGTCCATACAAAAACTTCATGCTGAAAGTAGATTTCAAAATAACTGAAGGTGCCAACAGCGGTATCAAATATTTTGTTGACACGAATTTAAACAAAGGCGCAGGATCGGCCATAGGTTGCGAATTTCAAATCTTAGATGACAAAAAACATCCCGACGCCAAACTGGGAGTAAAAGGCAACAGAACTTTAGGATCGCTTTACGATTTGATTGCCGCACCGGAAGATAAACCTTTCCGTTCTGGGTTTTTCAATACAGCTATGGTTGTTGTAAAAGGAAACCACGTGGAACATTGGTTGAACGGGATAAAAATTATTGAGTACGAACGAAACAATCAAATGTGGAACGCATTGGTAGCTTACAGCAAGTACGTGGACTGGCCGAATTTCGGAAACGCGGAGGAGGGGCTACTCTTATTGCAGGATCATGGTGATGAGGTTTGGTTTCAGAACATAAAAATTAAAGAACTTTAGTAGGTTATTATCATGGATCGAAGAAATTTTTTAAAGAAATCTGCCGTAACGGCCACTGGCTTAAGCATGACTCCTTTAATGGGGAAATCTTATTCATCTGTTTTCGGTCAATCGGCTCCGGGCAATAAAATCAAAATCGGACTCATTGGTTGTCGTAATCAAGGTTGGAGCAACTTAAGATCTTTTCTTGAATATCCCGGTACTGAGTGTGTCTCTTTGTGTGATATCGATGATCAGTTTCTATATCAACGTGCTGACGAACTGCAAAAACAAACCGGAAAGAGGCCTCCTCAATTAGTGAAAGACTGGCGTAAGGTAATCGATAATAAAGACATAGACATGGTGATTATCGGCACCCCCGATCATTGGCACTGTCTCCAGTTAGTAGCAGCCTGTGAGACAGGAAAAGATGTGTACGTGGAAAAACCGTTGGCAAACACAATTGAGGAATGCGACCTGATGGTGAAAGCTACCCGAAAATACAACCGAATTGTGCAAGTGGGACAATGGCAGCGTAGCGATCCTCACTGGGACGAAGCGGCTGCATACGTACAAAGTGGAAATTTGGGACGAGTAAGAACTGTGAAGGTTTGGGCCTATCAAACCAGTAAGTACACATTACCGGTTGTTCCCGACACGGCACCTCCTGCCGGAGTAGACTACGATATGTGGTTAGGACCTGCCCCAAAGAGGAATTACAACCAAAATCGGTTTCACTATAATTTCCGGTTCTTTTGGGATTATGCCGGTGGATTGATGGCCGACTGGGGTGTGCATCTGCTCGACTATGCCATGAAAGGAATGAATGCGGGATTGCCTTCGTATGTGTACGGTGCCGGAGGAAAATTTGGATATCCCGATGACGCTATGGAGACTCCCGACACACTTTTGGCAACTTATAAATATCCGGATTTTAATATTACTTGGGATCATGCATGTGGAATCGGTAACGGATTATTTGGCCTTCGCGAAGGGGTTGCATTCTTCGGTGAAAATGGTACACTTATTCTCACCCGGCAAGGTTGGGAAGTGATGCCTGAGCAAGCCGTAAACAGCCGTAATTTCCCATATTGTTATCCTTGCGATAATGAGAGGAAACCAAACACTCCCCGTATGGAAGCAGTTGCAAAAAAAACCGGTGGTGGAAAAGGTCTCTACTTACATGCCGGCAATATGTTGGAATGCATGCGTTCACGCAAATTACCAAATGCTGATATTGCCATCGGAGCAGAAGTGGCTAAATTAAGCCATATGGCGAATATTTCCTGCCGTGTGGGTTCAGCATTGAACTGGGATAATGAAACGGGTACTTTTGATAACCTGGAAGCCAACCGATTGATTAAGGCCAATTACAGAGATCCCTGGAAATTGCCGAAAGTTTAAGAGTGAGGGGTTTTAAAATAGTTTTATAGATTTATCAGGATGTACTTAACAGAGTACAGGTTTGAATTTTGGAGGGTGGTCATTAACGCAATGGTACCACCCTCCAAAATTCAGGGGAGATATATTATTTATTTTACATTGAAGTAAGAAGAATATAAAGTGATGAAAAGAAGAGTTCGTTTTGTTGTTTATTTTGTCATAATTTTCGTGTCTGTCTACGCACAAAATAATCCGACGGGTTTGATGATTGATCTTTTGAAGAATACCGATAGAGTTTTTATAGGTGGTTATCATTCCTCAATAGAGCAGAAAGATATTGGTTCAGCGATTGAACCAGTTCAAACGGCAAAAATCCTGTCGGAATACCCTGTGTTAAGCTGGATTATTCCTGATAACGGCAGAAATACAATCCAATCCGCTTACAGGATTATTGTATCGGACTCTTTACATCTTGTTCAAAAAGGAATAGGAAATATCTGGGACAGCGGAATAGTAAATTCCAACAAGTCCATTTCTGTTGCATATAGTGGAAACCCTTTGCAACCCAATAAGTTGTATTGCTGGAAAGTTAAGGTTATTACCAATAACGGTGGAGAAAGCGAGTGGTCTGATATAAAATCCTTTAGAACAGGTAAAGACTTAAGACCTTATCAGTTTTCGAGTGAAATACTTGTTAAATCCGCAGAAAATCCGGTCACTTCTTCAATCAAGGATGACATTCGTCTTTTTGATTTTGGCAAAGCAGCGTTCGGGCAGTTACTTGTCAGGTTGACATCGGAAACTGAAAATGATACGGTTATCGTAAACCTGGGCGAGAAAGTAAAGGACGGCCGCGTAGATGCCAGGCCGGGAGGAACTATTCGTTATCAAACACACAAACTTGCTTTACTGAAAGGTACTCATCTCTACAGGATAAAAATACACAAAGACAGACGAAATACACTGGATGTTGCTGTAAAAATGCCTGATTACATAGGAGAGGTGATGCCTTTTCGTTATGCGGAAGTGCTGAATTACAACAGAAAATTAGAAAAACCAGATGTCGTAAGAGAATCTGTACACTACCCTTTCGATGAATCGGCATCCTATTTTCACAGCGATAATGATATCCTGAATCAGATTTGGGAAATGTGTAAATACACGATGAAAGCAACATCTTTCACAGGGATTTACGTCGATGGTGATAGGGAACGTATTCCGTACGAAGCAGATATAATCATTAATCAACTAAGCCATTACGGGGTTGACAGAGAATATTCCATCGCCCGGAAATCGCTGGAGCATATCCTTGAAAAACCAACATGGCCTACCGAATGGATTTTGCAGGCAATAATTATCGCCTGGTACGACTACATGTACACAGGCGACCATCGTTCGTTGGAGAAAAATTACGCGTTACTGAAAAACAGATCATTAAAGCAACTGAAAACCTACAAAGGGTTGATTTCAACTAAAACCGACTTACTGACAAAAGATTTGATGAAATCTTTCAATTACAATGACACCATAAGAGATATTGTTGACTGGCCTTTAGGAGAAAGGGATGGATTTGTTTTTTGTGACCATAATTCCGTAGTGAATGCATTTTACTATGAAGCGTTGAAAATAATGGAGCAGATTGCGTTGGTATTGAACAAAAAAGAAGATGCGTTGCTTTATGCCAAAGCCCACAAAGATGTTTATAAAATATTCAACGACACATTTTTTGATTCCAAACAGAAATTATATGTAGATGGGGATACCACCAGCCATGCGTCGTTACATTCCAATATGTTTGCTTACGCTTTCGGTTTAGTTCCACAGAAATTTTCACAAGGGGTACAGAATTTTATAAAATCGAAAGGGATGGCCTGCAGTGTTTATGGGGCTCAGTTCTTGATGGATGCGTTGTACAATGGTGGAAACGGGGAATATGCAGAGAAACTGTTGGCATCAACCGACGAAAGAAGCTGGTATAATATGATCCGTGCCGGCTCAACCGTTGCCCTGGAAGCATGGGACATTAAATACAAACCGAACCTCGACTGGAATCACGCCTGGGGTGCCGTTCCGGCAAACACTATTGCCCGATATGTTATCGGCGTAAAACCATCATCTCCGGGATTTGAGACTGTCGAAATAAAACCCCATATCTATAGCCTGAATTCTGTGGAATCTGCTATTCCTACTATCCGGGGAAATATTTCGCTTGCGTACAAGAAAATTGATGATAACGAGTATTTGCTATCGATAGAAATCCCACCAAATATGCAAGCCGATATGTTTCTACCTGTTAGGGCGAACAAGCGGTTAAATCAGATTTTTTTAGATAGCAAAAAAATTAATGTTGTCAAAGGTAGAAAGGAAACTGAGCACGTTTATGTTGGAAAAATAGGTTCGGGAAAATATGAGTATCGGGTGTTACTAAAAAAGTAGGTAACTAAAATCTTTCCAGTTTCATCTCTTTTCCATCAAACACGGCATACGAAAAGAGCTGAATCCAATCGCCGATATTGATGACATGCGATTTCTCATTTAGCGGAAAGTCCAGCAAAAGATGTCGGTGTCCGAATACGAAATAATCAATATCCGGAGTTCGTTTAATTTCTTGCTTCGCAAATTGGATAAGATATTCATCGTTCTCGCCCATGAAATCTTGCGTACCACCAACTTCACGGCTTTTATTCGACCACACATGAGCCAGCCCGACTGTCCATCGAGGATGTATGGTGGCAAAACAGAATCGCAGAAACTTGCTGTGAAAAATCCTACGCAAAAAGCGAAATGCAATCGATTTATCGGCTAATCCATCGCCGTGAGCGATAAAGAACTTTTTTCCAAAAATTTCGGCGATAAGCGGCTTGCGATGAATGATCAGTCCGCATTCGTTTTGGAGATAATCGGTGAGCCAGATATCGTGGTTACCGATAAAAAAGTGTACCTCGATCCCTGAATCAGTAATTTCCGATAATTTTCCCAGTAAACGGGTGAAACCTCTTGGTACGACCTTTTTGTATTCGAACCAGTAATCGAAAATATCGCCCAGCAAATAAATTGCTTGCGCATCTTGCTTCGTAAAATCGAGCAAACGGCACAGCTTTCGCTCCGCTTCTACAGAATCGACGTGCATTTTTGAACCCAAATGTGCATCGGAAACAAAGTATACTTTTTTGTCCATTGTTGATTGTGTGCAACGTATCAGTAGAAACGTGGTATGTTTCTACATAAACCCAAGTTCCAGCAGTGCTTCTTCGCTCATCATCGACTGATCCCACGGAGGATCAAAAGTGAGGTTAAGATCCACGTTGTTTACCTCAGGTATGGATTCAATTTTCATCTGCACATCCATCAGAATGAAATCTGCGGCGGGACAACTGGGTGATGTAAAGGTCATTTCGATAGTTACGTTGTTGCCATCGTCAATGTCCACATCGTAGATCAATCCCAGGTCATAGATGTTCACAGGAATTTCGGGATCATACACCGTGCGGAGCAGAACCACTATTTTATCTTGTAGTTTTTGTAATTCGTCGTTCATAATTTTTTGTTTACTAAATTATTCCATTATCGGCAAAGCTGTAATAGGTTTCGCCACAAACAATTATATGATCAAGTAAAGAGATATCCATCCATTGGGCGGCTTCTTTCAGTTTTTTTGTAAGTGTCGTATCTTGTGGACTGGGTGTGCAACTTCCCGAGGGATGATTGTGCCCCAGTACGATGCTGCTGGCATAATGATTGATCGCTTCACGAAGAATAAGTCTGATATCAACCACCGTCCCCGATATCCCGCCACGACTGACCTGCATGGTTGAAACTACTTTGTTGGAACGATCGAGCAACAATGCCCATGTTTCTTCGTGATTCAGATCTGACAGAATTGGGTAGAAGATAGCGTAAGCATCGTTGGAAGAATTTATCTTTTTTCTTTCCACCACTTCTTCCGATTTTCTTCTTCTGCCCAACTCCAAAGCAGCAATTATGGTAATTGCTTTAGCTGGTCCGACACCTCGAAAATTACTTGTCAAATCATTAACGCTGAAACGGCCTAATTTGTTGAGATTGTTGTCGGCTTTCTGCAGAATTCTTTTGCACAATTCAACTGCGCTCTCCTTGTCGTTTCCCGAACCTATGAGAATGGCAAGCAGTTCGGAATCCGATAACGCCGAAACTCCTTTTAGCATCATTTTCTCGCGTGGACGATCTTCTTCTGCCCAATGTTTTATGCTGATTTTTTCCATCTCATTTTAATTATCTATCGATCACAAAGATAACATAAAAAAAGACACCGTAAAATACGATGTCTTTCTCCTTGTTTTGTGAATTTCTCCAATAGTAGATGTTACTCTTTCACACGCTCAACGTAAGTGCCTGTGCGTGTATCTACTCTAATTTTTTCACCTTCGTTTATGAACAACGGAACACGAACTTCTGCTCCGGTTTCAACGGTAGCCGGCTTCAATGTGTTGGTTGCCGTATCTCCTCGTAGTCCCGGCTCGGTGTATGTAATTTCCAACACTACGTGCGTAGGCATTTCGGCAGTTAGAATAGTGCCACTTTCGGCGTGGATTTGAACTTCCACCAAATCTCCTTCCTTTAGAAACTGAACACCTTCAATTTGTTCCGCGGGAATAGGAATCTGTTCGAAAGTTTCGGTGTTCATGAAGTTGTATCCCATATCGTCCTGATAAAGATATTGAAACGGACGACGTTCGATGCGGACTTCATCAATTCTTACTCCCGAGTTGAAAGTTTTGTCGAGGACGCGTCCCGTGGTTACGTTTCTTAATTTTGTGCGAACGAACGCGGCACCCTTTCCGGGTTTCACGTGAAGAAATTCCACGATGAAATAGTATTGTCCGTCCAAATCAATGCACATTCCGTTTCTAATATCAGCTGTTGTTGCCATAAATTGTATTTGTCTGAGTTATATTTGAATTAGGTCGCAAAAGTACTGATTTTATTCCAAAACGGCAAATAAATATAACAGGTTGAGCCTCTTTCAGAATTTTAAAGTGTAGAAATCATCAATGGACAAATGCATTCGACGCATCAAGAAAGATTTTTATCAGGAAGAATACCGATAAAACAAACATCGTGATACTTACGTCTTTTACCTTTCCCGATAACAGCTTAACAATAGTGAAGCTCAACATTCCAAATATAATTCCGTTAGCAATACTGTACGTAAACGGCATAAAAATGATGGTGACAAAAGCCGGGAATCCGGAGCTTATTTCGTTAAAATCGATATCGGCAACAGAGCTCATCATAAACAATCCTATGATAATCAATGCCGGAGCAGTAGCCGCAGCCGGAACCATCAAAAATATAGGTGCAAAGAAAAGAGCCAGCACGAACATCATTGTTGTGCTCACACTCGTTAGGCCCGTTCTACCGCCGGCGGCCACGCCCGATGCACTTTCCACGTATGAAGTATTGGGGCTGGTACCCAAAAGAGCTCCTACAAATGTTCCCAACGCGTCTGAAAATAGAGCCTTTTGTAATTGTGGAAAACTACCGTCCTTTTCTGATTTTCCGATTTTTGAAATTACTCCGATCAATGTTCCCATAGCATCGAAGATATTAACCATCAAGAAAGTAAATACAACAATCAGCATATCAAAGGTGAATATACTGCTCCATTCAAATTTGAAGAAAATAGGCTTGATACTTGGAGGAAGTGTGATCCAGCTGCCTTGAGGTAATTGGATCATCCCTAAAAATCCGGCAAATATGGTGGAGATAATAATCCCGATAAGGATAGCGCCATGGACCTTTTTAACCAAAAGAATGGCAATGACAATTAGTCCGAGTACGGCAACCCAAACATTGGGATCTGCCATATTTCCGAGCTGAACAAGCGTGAATTGGTTTGGCGTTACAATCCCGGCACTTTTCAACCCAATTATTGTAATAAACAATCCGATACCGATTGGAATGGCATTTTTGAGCGCAACCGGAATATTATCCACGATTATTTTTCGAATATTGAAAATTGTCAGTAGCATAAAACAAAAGCCTGACAATAAAACGCCTGTCAGTGCAAATTGCCAAGTGTGTCCCATAGCGATAACTACGCTGAAAGCAAAGAAGTTATTTAATCCCATCCCGGGAGCCTGTGCAATGGGTACGTTAGCAATAAGCGCCATAAAAATTGTTCCGGCAATGGCGGCAACGGCTGTAGTGGTAAAAAGCGCTCCTTTATCCATGCCTGTTTCACCCAATATTTGTGGGTTAACAGCCAGAATATAAGACATTGTTAAAAAAGTGATAATTCCTGCCAATATCTCTGTACGGATATTGGTGTTGTTTTCTTTGAGTTTGAAGAGTTTTTCAAGCATAATATTTTTAATTGTAATTCAGTTGATATTCTGTAGATATTCAGTTGTAATTCACTTGCTCTATTGAATTGAACATCGTCACGAATAATTACGCGAGGGGAGCGAGCAAATTACACGAAGTGAATGACGCGCGCAGCGTAAATAACGCGTGAGTGGAACGACGCAAATTAGAAGTTCCACTTGGTTGCTATTGTTGGTATAGCAGTAAATTTTTCGAAACGAGCAAAGTTATAACTCAATTCAATTTCGCTTCCGAGAGCAAAATTAGGTGTAAAGTTGTACCAGATTTGTGGTTCACTTAAAAGAATCAATTTTTTACCGCCATCTCCGGTTACGCGATCTTTGTTTTCAGACCACAGATCCAGAAAACCACCCAACGAAACTTTACTGTTTGGAAATGCTGAATTCCATGTCAACGTCCATTGTACATCGTGGCTGTTAGTTTGAAAAGCATTTAATTTATAGGCCAGATATGTTCCCATAAAGAAATTTCCCAACTGGAACGGATATTGCATCCCCGCCAGATAAGAACTCGGAATAGAAAAACTGAATCCGGTGCCTCGTACTAAACCCAATCCACCGTTATACTCCAGATGAGGCATTAATGGAAAATCTCCAATTTTGAAAGCGCGCGCAATCTCTGCATACGCTAAGCCGGGATTTCTCTTGTCAAAGTTAAAATCAAAATCCACGAACATAAATGTTGAACCCCATGCATCGGGTTTAAACATCTCGAAGGTTGCAGTGAGGTAATTGATCGGGGCATTAATATTATCGCCGTAGAGCGAGTGGCGCGGATCGAAGTGCAATTGTAAGTTTTGCGCGTTCAGCGATGTAAATGCCACTAATGACAAGGTAAATAGAAATAATTTGCGTAACATAAATAATTAAATTTTAAAGATTATTGAAAAGAAAAAACGAAAATAACAAAAAAATGCAAACGATTTAAGTGTTAAAGAGACTTTTTTATCTTTTATTTGATATCTTTTATACTTACCGCTTAAATTTGTATTTTTGCTCACTAATTAAAATCAAGCTCGGTTATTATGCAGGAAAATATTTCTCAACCTTTGGTTATTTACAACACCCTCAGTCGCACGAAAGAATTATTCGAACCCATTAATCCGCCTTTTGTGGGAATGTATGTGTGCGGGCCCACGGTGTATAGTGATGTGCATCTGGGAAACAGCCGTACGTTTATTTCTTTCGATATGATCTACAGGTATTTGCTACATATCGGATACAAAGTGCGCTATGTTAGAAATATTACCGATGCAGGACATTTGGAAGGCGATAACGACGAAGGCGACGACAAATTTGCAAAGAAAGCAAAGCTGGAGCAACTGGAGCCGATGGAAATCGTGCAGAAATACACCCTTGGATTTCACGAAATATTGCGCATTTTCAATACGCTTCCGCCAAGCATCGAGCCAACTGCTACCGGACATATTTTGGAACAAATTGAGATGGTCAAGGAAATTCTCGCTGCCGGATATGCCTATGAGTTGAACGGAACGGTTTATTTTGATGTGGAGAAATACAGCCAAGAATACGATTACGGTATTCTTACGAACCGAAAATTGGAAGACCTGCTCGAAGGAACCCGTGAGTTGAGTGGACAAGACGAGAAAAAGGGGAGACTGGATTTTGCTCTTTGGATAAAAGCCAAACCCGAAACGCTAATGAAATGGCCTTCGCCATGGGGTTGGGGATTTCCCGGATGGCATATCGAGTGCTCTGCAATGAGCACTAAATATTTAGGTGCTACTTTCGATATTCACGGTGGGGGAATGGACTTACAAGCCACACATCACACCAATGAAATTGCACAATCGCAAGCTTGCAACCATTCTGAACCGGTGAAATATTGGGTTCATACGAATATGCTTACGGTAAACGGCGCGAGAATGTCGAAAACTGCGGGAAACGGATTCTTGCCCAAGGAGTTATTCACAGGAGATCATCCTTTGCTGGAGCGTGGATATTCGCCAATGACCGTGCGGTTTTTTATGGCACAATCGCATTATCGCAGCACACTCGATTTTTCCAACGAAGCGTTACAAGCTGCCGAAAAAGGCTACAAAAAGTTGATGGAAAGCATAAAAAGAATACCTAAAATTGAGCCTGCAAAAACATCGTCTGTTAATATCGATGAAATTCGAAAGAACTGCTACGATGCGATGAATGACGATTTTAATAGTCCAGTTCTTATTTCTCATCTTTTTGAAGTGGTTAGGATAATTAATTCTGCAATTGATAAAACAGAGAGGTTGACTTCATCGGATATTGAAGCGTTGAAGACGTTGATCCAAACATTTGTTTTTGATGTTCTTGGATTGATTGACGAGAGCGAAGCGAACGCCGGAGGTGATGTAATTAATGGTTTGATGAATCTGATTATTGACATTCGAAAATCGGCACGTGAAAATAAAGATTGGACAACTTCCGATAAAATCCGTGATCAATTGAAGGCCGCCGGCGTAGAGATAAAAGATACAAAAGACGGCGTTGAATGGAATATTTGAGACTTATAAAAAAGCAATTTTGAATATAACTTTCTGTTTTTAAATTGTGGTTCAAGAAAAATGTACGACGCTTTCCTTAGGAAATCAACTTGTGAGAAAGTTTACAATTTCAATATTCAAAGACAAAAGTCTTGTGTCTTTAATCTTGGTTCTACCAATCTGTAAAAAATATGCAAATCATTATGTCGCCCGCTAAATTGATGGATTTCGATGCGCGGGAAGAAAATATAAAAACTACTAAGCCGATTTTCTCCGAAAAAACGAGAGAAGTTCTCGAAGTTTGCCAAAAACTTTCGGAAACCGATATCGCCGAAAAAATGAAAGTCAACCGCGATATCGCACAAAAGGTATATGGCTATTTCCAGTCGTTCAACTTCAAGAAAACACCGCTTCGCGCAGCTGCGCTGGCATATAACGGTATTGCATACAAAGGGCTTGATGCACACGATTTCACTAAAGAAGATATCTCCTTTGCTCAAAAGCATTTGAATATTTTATCCGGTTTTTACGGCGTTCTCAAACCTTTCGACCAGATAAAACCATATCGGCTGGAGTTTGGAAGAAAAATTCAACCTAACGGTTACAAAGATCTTTATGGTTTTTGGCAAAACGGTGTTAATCAATATCTTGCCGAAAGATTGGCAAAAGACGAAAAGGTTATCATCAACGTAGCTTCCAAAGAATATTCAAAAGTAGTCAACAAAAAGCTGTTGCCCAAAGGCACAAGGATTATCGAAATAAACTTTCTTCAGCAGGAAAACAACGACTTCAAGCAAATTGTAGTCCACTCCAAAAAAGCACGTGGACTGATGGCCCGTTTTATCATTAAAAATCAGCTGAAAGTCGCCGAAGAAGTGAAAGCTTTCGATTGCGAAAATTATTTCTACTATCCGCAACTTTCCACCAAAGACAAATGGGTGTTTGTCAGATAAATACATTAACACTATGAACGAGAAAAGGTCAACGTTCGGGTCAAAATTAGGAATGGTGGCAGCCGCTGCCGGCTCTGCTGTGGGATTGGGAAACATTTGGCGTTTCCCTAGCGAAACTGCCGATGGAGGGGGCGCCATTTTTATTATCGTTTATCTAGCTTGTATTTTGTTTTTCGGAATTCCGCTTATGGTTGCCGAATTTTTAATCGGGCGTTCATCCAAAGCCAATGCTTCAGGGGCTTTCGACAAACTTGCTCCGGGTACTCAATGGAAATGGGTAGGCAGGCTCGGTGTTCTTACCGGATTTATTATTCTGGGATTTTATATGGTTGTTTGCGGCTGGACGGTTGAATATATCATTCAATCCGTTACAGGAAATTTGAAGAATGTCAGCGATTTTTCAGCCAATTTCAATACACTGTTGGCGAACAGTCTCAGGCAAATCGGTTTAATGGTTTTTTTCGTGTTTCTCACCGCATATTTTATTTTTGCAGGAGTACAGAAAGGAATTGAGCGATCGGCAAAAATCATGATGCCAGTTTTATTTTTGCTTCTTATCGTTTTGGTGGTCAGAGCAATGTCGCTTGAAGGAGCGAAGGCAGGGATCGATTTTCTGTTTAAACCCGATTTTCAGGAAGTTAAATCCACCGTTTTTCTCGATGCCATGGGGCAGGCATTCTTCTCGTTATCGCTTGGTATGGGCTGCATGATGACTTATGCGTCCTATTTTAAGGACAATACAAACTTAACAAAAACTGCAGTTCAGGTATCAGTTCTCGATTCGTTGGTTGCACTTCTTGCCGGGATGGTCATTTTCCCATCAGCTTTTGCGTTGACTGCCAATCCCGATACCATCGTCTCTGAACTGGTTGCCGGCGGTCCCGGTTTGCTGTTTATTACTGTTCCGGAGCTTTTCAATCAAATGCAGGGCTCGATGATCTGGTCGGCAATGTTCTTTCTCCTTTTGGCACTCGCTGCACTCACATCCACCATTTCTCTGATGGAAGTTGTTACGGTCTATATCAGTGAAGAACATAAAATCAGCCGAAAAAGAGCTCTTATTTTTGTGGTAACAGGAGTACTGATTTTGGGACTAATTTCCGCCATTTCATCGCAGTTTTTCAATATATTGGATGTTGTGTCGGCAAAAGTAATGTTGCCCGTAGGCGGATTGTTTATTTCACTTTTCGTGGGATGGTATCTCGATAAAAAAATTGTCCATGCACAATTGACCAACGATGGAAAAATACGATTCGGTATTTCTTTCCTTAAAGGATACAGTTTTATTCTTAAATTTTTGGCGCCAATAGCCATTTTACTGATATTTTTATACGGATTAATCGGGTAAAAGTGAAACGGATATTCATACTTTTTATCTTTGTTTCAAGCACTTTGCCTTTCTTCGCGCAGGAACAAGTCGTTTTTCAAAAAAACGATGCCGGATATGCTTGTTTTAGAATTCCGGCATTAGTTCTCACGCAACAAGGGTCGGTTTTAGCGTTTGCCGAAGCACGAAAGAATGGCTGCTCAGATACAGGAGACATTGATTTGGTGATGCGTCGCTCCACCGATGGCGGGAAAACATGGAGTCCGATAATGATTGTCCGTGATAACGGCAATAACGTTTGCGGAAATCCGGTTCCCATTTTGGACAGAACAAACGGAAGAATTGTGCTGGTGTACTGTGAAAATCGGGGTGATGATACCGAAGCCGAAATAATTGACGGAACAAGTGTTGAAGGAAGGCGCGTCTACGTGATTTATTCAGATACTGACGGGTTAAGCTGGACAGCGCCTGTTGAAATTACAAACGATGTTAAAAAAGACAACTGGACCTGGTATGCCACCGGCCCCGGACACGGTGTTCAGTTGCAATCCGATAGATATAAAAACCGACTAATTGTTCCGTCCAATCATGTGAAATCGGGAACACATAATCATTTTTCGCATATGTTGTATTCCGATGACGGCGGAAAATCCTGGAATCTGGGTGAATCTACAACAATTCCCAACGCTAACGAAAGTACTGCTGCTGAACTTTCTGATGGAACGGTTTTGCTGAATATGAGAAATATGAATCAGCAGGAGAAACACCGGTTGCAAGCGAGAAGTACCGATGGAGGAGAAACATTAAATCCGTTGCGGCACGTTGAAGGGTTGATTGAACCGGTTTGTCAGGGAAGCATCATAAATTATGCCCGAAAAAGTGAAATTACCAATACATTACTTTTTTCAAATCCGCATTCCGACGTCAGAAAAAATATGACTATTCAGTTCAGTCACGATGGAGGTGAATCGTGGAAGCCCAAAGTATCGGTTTACGAAGGGCATTCGGCATACTCGGATATGTTGGTTTTCAAAAATAGAGATGTCGGAATCGTTTACGAGAATGGATTTGAAAGCGCTTACGAAAAAATAACTTTTTTAAGAATAGAAAGCAAACGTTTTAAATAATCCTAAAGGCAAACTATTACTTTGAGACTCCGTATTTAATTATTATTTTTGCATAAAATTAGCGGCATAGCATGCAATATAAAATATTTCCGCCCGAGAAGTTAAAAGTAACTATCGAACTACCGGCATCAAAAAGTATCAGTAACAGAGTTCTTATTTTGAATGCGCTGAGTTTGAATACCAATCCGGTGAAAAATCTTTCTGATTGCGAAGATACCCAAGTCATTATTGATGCTTTTAACTCCGACTCAAACGTATTTGACGTTAAGGGAGCGGGAACAGCAATGCGTTTTCTGACGGCATTTCTTGCCGGAATGGATGGAGAGTGGATTGTGCAAGGATCAAAACGGATGCACGAACGTCCTATCTATCCGTTGGTGGACACGCTGAGGGTATTAGGTGCTGATATTGAGTATATTGAAAACGACGGTTATCCTCCACTGAAAATTAAGGGAAAGAGATTGTTTGGAGGTGAAGTTAACGTTTCGGGAGGTATTAGTTCGCAGTTTATATCGGCTTTGATGATGATAGCGCCAACAATGGAAAATGGTTTAATCATCAATATTCGAGACGAAATTATATCAAAACCATATATCAATCTGACTGCTAAATTGATGGAAGAATATGGGATTCACCTTAAATGGGAAGGAAGCAGAATAAAGATTAAGCCGCAGTCATACAAACCTATTAGCTTTAAGGTGGAGTCTGATTGGTCGGCAGCTTCCTATTGGTACGAGATGGTATCGCTTTTCCCAAATTCAGAAGTTACTTTACTTGGATTGCAGGAAGGCAGCTACCAGGGTGATGCCAATCTGATAAACCTTTTTAAAGATTTAGGCGTTTCTACGGAGTTTGTTTCTGACGGTGTCATTATTCGGAAAGTTAAAAAAACGGCTAAGAAGTTTTTCCATAACTTCGTGAGTGAACCTGATTTAGCACAAACTTTTGCTGCCACTTGTTGTCTTTTACATGTGCCGTTTATATTTTCGGGCGTTCAAAGTTTGCGAATCAAAGAAACAGATCGTATTGAAGCGCTCAAAACAGAATTGAAAAAATTAGGATTCGTGTTGCGCGAAACCGATAGTGAAATGCTGGAATGGGATGGTGAACGCTGTTTTGTTGAAGAGAATGCAGCAATCGATACTTACGATGATCATCGAATGGCGATGTCTTTGTCGCCTGCGGCTATTCCGTATAGGTCATTAATTATTAACGACCCGCATGTAGTCAGTAAGTCGTACCCGAATTTTTGGGGCGATTTGCAGAAAGCCGGATTTACTGTAGAAGAAATAACAAATTAAAATTAGTAGAGACGTGGCGTATCGCATCTCTGCAATGCATAGATAGCAAAAAAATGACAAGCTTATACGTATTAATAGGAATAATAGTGTTTTTCATTCTTGCGTTATATGTCTCCAATACAATACAGCGTAAAAAAGGGAACACGCAAGAGCGAGAAACTGCCCTACCGTCAATTGATGTAAGGACAAAGGAAGAAAAAGAAGCAGATGGTTTCGGATGTTGTGGTAAGTATGATGTGTGCGAACAAGATAGTCTTATTGCTACATACAAAGAAGACCCGGAGTATTTTGATGACGAAGAACTCGACCGTTTTCATTATCGTGAATCCGGTAACTATACTGACAAAGAAGTGGAAGAGTTTCGTGAGGTATTTTATACCATAATAGATGAAGAAAAGCCGCGATGGGTACGAAGTCTGCAACTTCGTGAAATAGCTGTTCCCGATCAAATGAAAGACGAAATTGTTCTTATTGTGAGGGATTTACGCGAAATGCACGCATTGGCCTAGCTATTCTCACTCACGAGATATTTCTTACAGAAGAAAAAAAGCAGTTAACATGCTTAAAGAATCTTGCAGGTATTTTTGATTGTGATAACGGTAACCTGCAACGCGCAACACATTTATGAATATTCTCGAATTACTTAACTATGCTTTTTTTCGGAATGCACTGCTTGGTAGCCTTTTTGCGAGCATTGCCTGTGGTATAATCGGCACGTATGTGGTTACGCGCCGGTTGGTGTTTATTAGTGGTGGAATAACCCATGCTTCTTTTGGTGGGCTGGGGATTGGTTTCTATTTTGGGTTAAATCCCATTTTCTCGGCTATGGCTTTTTCGGTTTTCTCCGCTTTTGGTATTCAATGGTTATCGCGAAGGCAAGGTGTCCGTGAAGATTCTGCTATTGCCGTTTTCTGGTCGCTGGGGATGGCGATTGGGATTATGCTCACTTTTCTTACACCGGGCTATGCTCCTAATTTATCGGAATATCTTTTTGGTAATATTCTCACTATCACCCAAACGGATATTATTTCGCTGATTATCCTTTCAGTTATTCTTTTTGTGTTCTTTGTTGTTAATTATCACGCCATTGTATCGGTATCGTTCGATACGCAATTCGCCCAGACCCGAAGGGTTAGTACTAAGTTTATAGAATATGCGATGATGTTTTTTATTGCTGTGACCATTGTACTCAGCATTCGTCTGGTAGGAATCGTGTTGTTGATGTCTCTTATTACCGTTCCGCAAATGACGGCTAATCTGTTTACCGTGAATTACTCCCGAATTATTTATCTTTCCGTGGGAATCAGTTTTATCGGTTGTGTTGTAGGCCTGCTGATGTCGTATTACCTTAACGTGCCGTCGGGGGCGTTTATTATTTTCGTGTTGATTTTATTATTTTTTGTGGGGAAGGGGATAAAAGCGATTCTTAGAAAGAATGAATAAAAAACCTGTTATTATCGGTATCGGTGAATTGTTGTGGGATATGCTTCCTTCAGGAAAAAAAGTAGGCGGTGCACCGATAAATTTTGCGTATCATGCAGCAAGATCGGGTGCGGAAAGTTATGCCATCAGCGCTATTGGAAACGACTTGTTAGGAAATGAAATTTTGCAGGAAATAAACAGAGTCGGGATAAATCATATCATTGAAAAAGTGAATTATCCTACAGGAACCGTACTTGTGGAGTTAAACGATGGTATTCCTAACTACACCATTATCGAAAGTGTTGCCTGGAATTTCATCCCTCTTACGGAGCCAATGCGGAAACTTGCACAAAAAGCCGATGCGATTTGTTTTGGCACGTTGGCGCAACGTTCAGAAGTTTCACGAAACACTATCAGAACTATTTTATCACTTGTATCCAAACAAGCTTACCGTATTTTAGATATAAATATCAGGCAGCATTATTATTCAAAAAAAATTATAACCGACTCGTTACGAAGTTGTAATGTGTTTAAGATTAACGACGATGAACTGAATTTGCTGAAAGCGATGTATGAAAAACAACACCTTGCAGACGAAGAAGTTTGTCGCTGGTTTTTAAAGGAATTTAATCTTAAATTTTTAATCCTTACTGCCGGTGCTGATTACAGTTCTATTTTCACTCCCGATAATTCATCGTACATAAAAACTCCAAAAGTAAAAGTGGTGGACACCGTGGGTGCTGGCGACTCGTTTACTGGAGCTTTCATATCATCGATTATAGATGGAAAATCACTTTTCCAAGCTCATCAGACAGCAGTGGATCGGGCAGCCTATGTGTGTACGCAAGCCGGAGCGTGGGTATAAATAAGACTTTGTTTTTGTGATTAGGCGTAATTTGTCGAGAGGCGAGAATTATCAGATATAGCCCTTCACAAATAATAAAACCCGTTTTTTTCAGTTATATTTAAGACTGAGAGCTAATGTCTTTCAGTCTGACAGTCTATTGTCTATCCATCTTTGTTCTTGGCTCTTTGTTCTCAAAATGCACATACACTCAAAACATATCATTGCAACGATATTTCTCGTTCTTCTGTGCGTCGGGTGTTCTACTCAAAAGAATACTCCCGTCACCCGTGCCTTTCACGAACTCACCACGCGATACAATATCTATTTTAACGCGGAAGAGTCATACAACGAAACCCTAAAATCGATTATAGAGAACCACACCGACAATTACCACGAATTGTTACCAATGTTTCCCAACAGCTCAGATCCAAACGATACAATAGCTAAGCAATCAAGTGGCCCTTTTGACCTGGTTGTCGAAAAAATGGCAAAAGCCATTCAGGAGCATTCCATCACTGCAAAACCTCGTCGCGACCCGTCGCAACCCAACACGCAGGAATATCGCGACAGGCTTCGCCAAAATGAGTTCAATCCTTTTATCGATCGTGCGTGGCTCTTGATGGGCAAAGCGCACGTACAGAACAAGGATTATACCGAAGCAGTTTCGGTCTTTTCACAAACAACACGGCTTTTTAGTTACGACATCGACGTGGTTTCTGAAGCGCAAATCTGGATGATGCGTGCTTATACCGAAATGGGTTGGTTTTCCGATGCCGAAAGCATGGCGTCCACTTTACAGGTACGGAAATTACCCAAAGATCTGCACGGTAATTTCACCGAATTTTACACCTTTCTGTTGCTTCGCAAGGGAAGTAATCGTGAAGCAATTCCTTTTTTAGTACAAACCATCGAAAATGAAAAAAACGAGATTCAGAAAAGACGATTACAATTTCTGCTCGGACAACTTTACGCCAACTTACGTGAATGGGAAAATGCCAATAACGCTTTTGAGCAAATAAAAGGGTTGAGCACGCCTTACGAAGTAACTTTTAATGCGCTGATGGCACAATCGCAAGTAGCATCAGGAAGTACTAAGATTATCGGAGACTTGCAAAAGATGGTAAAAAGCAAGAAGAACGAGGAATATCTTAATCAAATTTACGCATCCATCGGCAATATTTATTTGTCACAGAATAATATCGAAAAAGCTACCGAAAACTATTTACTTGCAGAAAGAGAAAGCGTCAGAAACGGTATCGACAAAGCGTTAGCTCAAGTAGCACTCGGTGATATTTATTTCGGACGAAAAGAATTTATAAAAGCCGAACCACGATATTCAAATGCCTTAGGAGTTTTACCTAAAACCAATGAAAATTATTCGAGAACAGAGTTTCGGGCAAATGCGTTAAAGGAGTTGGTGCCTTATCTTTATGCCATTGCCGAACAAGACAGTTTACAGCAGTTAGCACAACTGCCTCAAACAGAACAACTAAAAATCATCAACGCTCACATTATCGAACTTCGAAAAAGAGATAGTGAAAAAGAAAGAGATGCATCTTTAAGGCAACAACAGAGCCTTATTCCAATTATTGATAACCAACAACCCTCAGTAGCTGAAACCCTTGCAGTATTGACGAGTCGGGGAACGGAAACGATATTTTACTTTTATAATCCGCAACTTGTCTTACAAGGGGAAAGAGAATTTCAACGACAGTGGGGAAATCGTCCGTTGCAGGACAACTGGCGTTTACAAGGTATTGGAACTTCCGACACCATCCCGCCCTCTCTCCCCCTCGCCCAGTCTCCCAGTCTCCCAATCTCCCAATCTCCTAGTCTTGATCCCTATTCGGCAGAATTTTATTTACAGCAGCTCCCCATTTCACCGGAAGCAAAAGCAGCATCGGACAAGATCATTGAAAACGGTCTTTTTGAAGGTGGAAAAGCGGCCAAAGATCGGCTCGAAGACTTCGATTTTGCCACCGGATTGTTTAATCGTCATTTGAATGACTTTCCCGAAAGTGATCACCGAAAAGATGTTTACTATCAACTTTATCTGATGAATTTGCAAGCAGGAAATCGCTCCATTGCTCAAAGTTATAAGTTGAAAATTATTTCGGAATTTCCCGAAAGCGAATATGCTGTTTCAATGTCAGATCCCAACTATGAGCGCACTATCCGGAATTTTGCGCAATTGCAGGATTCGCTCTATCAAAGAACATATCAGGCGTATCAACAGGGAAGAGTAGAAGAAGTTCATCGAAATTATGAACAGGCTCTCAAGTTATTCTCGAACGGTAATTTAATACCGAAATTCAGGCTTTTGCACTCACTTTCGTTCGCTCAAAAAGGAGATGTTGAGAAGCTGGAAACATCGTTAAAAGAATTGGTAGAAAAACATCCCGACAGCGAAGAAAGCAAATTGGGACAAAATATTTTGGAGGGTTTGTCGGAAGGTAAAGCGCTTGTTGCTAATGCTTCCGCTGTTTCGGGTATTAATTGGCAAGTCCCAAATCAGGAAATCGCCATCGATACCATCCGTTTTTCGGATGAAAAAAACACAGCATATACCTATCTTCTGCTGTTCTCTGCAAATACGATAAAGAAAAATGAATTGCTTTTCGCCGTTTCAGATTTTAATTTTTCCAACTTCCAGATCCGGACTTTTAGCACGAATTACATTCGCGTTTCTCCTTACGAAGCGCTCCAAGTCAAAGCTTTCCGTTCCTTTGACGAAGCTAATCGATATGCCGCGATGATTGTCTCTGACTCTGTTTTCCGGCGAGATATTCCTGCGGATATCGTTCCTCTTGTCATTTCCGATGAGAATTTAGAACTGTTGAACAACGGAAAATCGCTCACTGAATATATCGCGTTTTATAATACGGAGTTAAGCAAGATGCCGTCCGATTCTATCCAAACAATTGCTCCAATAAAGAAAATAGAAACGGTTGTCGAACCTGAAAAAATTGTACCTTTGGAACCTGAAGAAATAGATGAACCTACTGTCGTTCCACAACAACATGTTCTCAAACAATCTGAGCGGTTAATTCTTGAGCAACGTGAGGCTGAATTGGAGAGGAGAGCAGAAGAAGCGCTTAAACAAGGGGACAACGCTTTATCGAAAAGAAACAGGGAAAGGCTACTGAAAGAGCGTGAAAAAGCTAGAAAAGAATTAGTAAAACAACGCGAGCACGAGTTAAAACAACGTGAAAAAGCCCGAAAAGAAGAACTGAAACAACGGGAGCGTGAACGCAAACAAAAATTGAAAGAGCAGGAACAATTGCGCAAAGAAAAACTAAAAGAACGTGAACGTATTTTACGCGAAAGAAACAGATGAAAATGAAAATAGTATTTGCTACCAATAACAAACATAAACTCAACGAAATTCGGAAAATAACCGAAGGAAAAATCGAAATTTTAAGTTTGTCGGACATCCATTGTCACGAAGAAATTCCCGAAACCGGAACAACCCTCGAAGAAAACGCGTTGATGAAAGCGCAATTTATAAAAGATAAATTCGGGTTCGATTGTTTTGCCGATGATACTGGTTTGGAAGTAGATGCGCTAGACGGTACGCCCGGTGTTTATTCGTCCCGATACGCTGGCGAAGCCTGTAATCCGCAAGATAATATGGAGAAAATGCTGCGTGTATTGAAAGGGAAAAAAAACAGAAAAGCCCGGTTCAGAACTGTTATCGCTCTTTTGTTGAAAGGTAAACAGCATTTTTTTGAAGGTGCCATAAACGGCGAAATTATAGAAGAGAAGCGCGGAACTGCAGGATTCGGTTATGACCCTATTTTTCTACCCGTTGGTTATGATAAAACATTTGCTGAACTGGGTGATGGCGAAAAGAACAGAATCAGTCATCGGGCCGTCGCAACACACAAACTTGTGGAGTTTCTTTTGTCGAATTAATTGATTATCTTTGAATATCCAACGATTAAAACCTAACAAAAATATGTCAATTGTCATTCGAACCGGTGTTATCGGATACGGATTATCCGGAAGAGTTTTTCATGCCCCGTTTATAGATGCGGTGGACGGTTACGAACTAACTAAAATCAGTACCGCCAATCCCGACCGGATAAAGATGATCAACGAAAGATATCCGTCAACAACTGTTGTTCCTGATGGACAAGATATTATCAGCGATCCCGATATCAACCTGGTTGTTGTAACATCTCCCAATACCGACCATTTTCGTTGGGCAAAGGAAGCATTGCTTGCCGGCAAACACGCTATGGTGGAAAAACCATTTACGGTAAATGTGGCTGAAGCTGATGAATTGATAGAATTATCAAAAAAACAGGGAAAAATACTTACGGTTTATCATAATCGCCGTTTTACAAGTGATACAAAGACAGTCAGGAAATTACTCGATAGTGGATTGTTGGGTGAAGTTCGTGATTATGAATCACACTTCGATCGTTACCGTTCAGAGCCACGTCCCGGCGGTGCATGGCGCGAAGACCCGTTGCCCGGTTCAGGTATTTTCTATGATCTTGGTGCGCATTTGATTGATCAGGCGCTTTGGTTTTTTGGAATGCCGACAGCTGTTACGGCGGAGATTAAGTCACAACGCCCCTGGGCAAAAGCCGATGACCATTTCGACGTAAGGTTACATTATCCCGCTTTTACTGCTACATTAAAATCGGGAATGCTTTGCAAAATTCCCGGACCAACGTTTATGATTCACGGTACAAACGGTTCGTATGTGAAATACGGACTTGACGTTCAGGAAGCCACGCTCGATGGCGGAGCCATTCCCGAAGGGAAAAACTGGGGACGTGAACCTGAAAATATCTGGGGAACTATCAATACTGAGTATAAAGGAGTGAAAATTCAAGGAAAACTGGAGAGCGAGCACGGTGATTATCGGGAATATTTTATCAATCTTCGCGATGCTATATGGGGTAAAGCAGAAATTGCCGTGAAACCCGAAGAGGCTCGCAATGTGATGAAAATTATCGAGTTGGCATTTCAAAGTAGTAAAGAGAGAAGGACGATAGATGCAAAATAAATCTGCATATTAACGGGTTATCGTAAAAATTATTTTATTACATCAGACGTGTTTAAGTCCGTCGGATGTATTTATAAAAGGTTATCAGTTCCTGTTATATTCGGTTGTTTAATGGTTAACTTTGCCATTTTCTTCCAAAATAGCTGTGCTATAATTCACAAAATCATTACATTTGCAGTTCGAAAAAAATCAGGAAGAAAACGATATAAACTCTATGATAAAAATTACTTTTCCCGATAATTCTGTTCGGGAATACGAAAAAGGAATTACGGGATTACAAATCGCCGAGAGCATCAGTTCGCGATTGGCACAAGATGTGCTTGCAGCAAGCGTAAATGGCGAAACGTGGGATTTAACCCGTCCCATCGACGAAGATGCTGCTATTAATCTGCTCAAATGGGACGATGCCGAAGGCAAGCATGCCTACTGGCATTCATCGGCGCACTTGATGGCTGAAGCGTTACAGGAACTTTATCCGGGTATTAAATTCGGTATTGGGCCGGCTATCGAAAATGGATTTTACTACGATGTGGACCCCGGACAGGGTGTTTCCATCAAGGAATCTGATTTCCCCGCTATCGAGAAGAAAATGTTGGAACTCATCGCTGCTAAAGAAGATATCCAACGAAAGAGCATATCAAAAACCGAAGCCGTTAAGATGTTCTCCGACCGTGACGAAAACTACAAAGTAGAGCTCATCAACGAACTCGAAGACGGAACCATAACCACTTATACACAAGGAAATTTCACCGATTTGTGTCGTGGCCCGCACTTGCCTAATACTTCGTATATAAAATCGGTAAAAGTATTGAGTGCTGCCGGCGCATATTGGCGTGGTGACGAAAAACGTCCTCAACTGACTCGTCTTTACGGAATTACTTTTCCAAAAAAGAAAATGTTGGACGAGTATCTCGAGATGTTAGAAGAGGCTAAGAAACGTGATCACCGCAAGATCGGAAAAGAACTTGAGCTTTTTACTTTTTCACAACTTGTCGGCTCTGGTTTACCGCTATGGCTTCCTAAAGGCACCCAGCTTCGGTTGAAACTCGAAGAATTTTTGAAAAAAATTCAGCAGCAATTCGAGTATGAACAGGTAATCACACCACATATCGGAGGAAAACAACTCTACGTAACATCGGGACATTATGCCAAATACGGAAAGGATTCGTTTCAGCCCATTCATACGCCCGAAGAAGGAGAAGAGTTCCTGCTGAAACCGATGAACTGTCCTCATCACTGCGAAATTTATAAATCATTTCCACGTTCATATAAGGATTTACCGCTTCGTCTTGCCGAATTCGGCACGGTATATCGTTATGAGCAAAGCGGTGAGTTACATGGTCTTACACGCGTCCGCGGCTTCACGCAGGATGATGCCCACATCTTCTGTATGCCCGAGCAGGTAAAAGATGAATTTTTGAAGGTAATGGATATTATCTTCATTATCTTCAAAGCTTTGGATTTTAAAGATTTTGAAGCTCAAATATCTCTTCGCGATCCCGAAAACAAAGAAAAGTATATAGGATCGGATGAGAATTGGGATAAAGCAGAGCGAGCCATCATTGAAGCGTGCGAAGAAAAAGGAATGAAAGCGCGCGTAGAACTTGGTGAAGCTGCATTTTACGGCCCAAAACTCGATTTTATGGTAAAAGATGCGCTCGGACGTCGCTGGCAGTTGGGAACCATTCAGGTAGATTATAATCTTCCCGACAGATTTGAATTGGAATACACCGGAGCCGATAATCAGAAACATCGTCCGGTAATGATTCACCGTGCACCTTTTGGCTCCATGGAGCGATTTGTAGCCGTGCTTATCGAACACACTGCCGGAAAATTCCCGTTGTGGTTAACTCCCACGCAAGTCGTTGTTCTACCCGTTAGCGAAAAATTTAACGATTACGCTTATTCTGTGGCAAGAACGTTAAAAATGCAGGATATTCGTGCTGAAGTGGATGACCGGAACGAAAAAGTAGGGAGAAAAATTCGTGACAACGAACTCAAACGCACTCCGTATTTATTGATAGTTGGAGAGAAAGAATCAGAAAATGAAGAAGTTTCTGTAAGAAAACAAGGCGGAGTTGATCAAGGTTCAGAAAAATTAACTACTTTTGCAAACAGAATAAAACAAGAGGTGGATGAAATGATGAATCCACAGATAAGTATTTAATAATTTTCGAAAAATCTAAAAATAGTAACATTTATAAAGAAAGGAATAATAATATCTGAATGAGGAGCAACTTTAAAGACTCAAAAGATCAACACCGGATCAACGAACGTATCCGTGTACCAGAAGTTCGCCTGGTTGGCGATAACGTAGAACAGGGGATATATCCCACCCGGGAAGCCCTGCGAATTGCCGAAGAAAAAGAATTGGATCTTGTAGAAATTTCACCGACAGCCGTGCCACCTGTATGCCGGATAATTGATTACCAGAAATTTTTGTACCAACAAAAGAAAAAACAAAAAGAACAGAAAGCAAAAGCGGTTAAAATTGTGGTTAAAGAAATTCGTTTCGGTCCGCAAACCGACGACCACGATTACAATTTTAAGCTGAAACATGCCAAAAGCTTTCTGGAAGAAGGTGCTAAAGTAAAAGCTTATGTGTTTTTTAAAGGACGTTCCATTTTGTTTAAGGAGCAAGGAGAAGTATTACTGCTTCGTTTTGCCAACGATCTGGAAGACTATGCACGGGTGGAACAATTGCCTGTACTGGAAGGGAAACGGATGATTATCATGCTTACGCCTAAGAAACACGGAGGTGCTCCTAAAAAGGAACAACCTTCAGCATAAAAACATAAAAAAACCGAAAGTTGCATAGATTTTTCGAAAACAAGTTGTATCTTTGCAAACTTTTTGATTGAAAAAGGCTGATGAAGCCTTTTTATTATTGAAATTCATGCAGATTAGAGAATTTGCGCAAAATACACATCAACATCGATACTGCAAATCCATTTTCGGAAGCGCAGTATCGGGTTGATTATCTAAATAGAATTATTTACAAATAAAACAAAGGACAGCAAAATGCCAAAAATGAAGACTAATTCCGGTGCTAAAAAGAGGTTCGCCCTTACCGGAACAGGAAAAATCAAGAGAAAGCATGCTTACAAAAGTCACATCTTAACGAAAAAGACCAAAAAGCAAAAGAGAAATCTGACGCAGACAGGCCTTGTTCATAAAGCAGACGAAAACAGCGTAAAACACTTATTGGGATTGAAATAAATTCCGAAGCTTTCTAAGGTAAAGATTTATTAACAGGATGTATGCTCAAAAGATTCTCCCCGAGAGAACGCTGACATTCAAAAACAAGTAACATTATGCCAAGATCAGTAAATCATGTTGCCTCGCGCAACCGCAGAAAAAAAGTATTAAAATTAACAAGAGGCTACATTGGCGCCCGCAAAAATGTGTGGACAGTGGCCAAAAACACGTGGGAAAAAGGGTTAACCTACGCCTATCGTGACCGTAAAAACAAAAAACGCAACTTCCGCGCACTTTGGATTCAACGTATCAATGCTGCTGCACGTCAAAACGGAATGTCGTATTCCCGCCTGATGGGTGCGTTACACAAAAACGATATTGATATCAACCGCAAGGTTCTCGCCGATTTGGCCATGAACCACCCCGAAGCATTTAAAGCTATTGTGGACAAAGTAAAATAACAACTCTTTGAGTTAAGGTAAAAAGGAGAAACCGATAGGTTTTTCCTTTTTTTATGCGTAGTACGCATATTATTTTTTAAAGTTTTAATTAAAAAAATAGATTTAGTGTGAATTTTTCGTGCGTTTTTTGATATAATTCAAGTAAATTTTTTATTTTTGCCTGCTATGTTACTTATAAATAGATCATACCAAGATTCATGTTACATCCAATAAAGAAAATGTTGCGACAACCATATCCGGGTCACGCCAACTTTAGGGTTTATTTTAAATCAATTCTTGGAATTTCAGTTATTGTATTTATGATCTTGAGCATTTTCCAACCATTCAATATGGGTGATAGGAAAATTCTGGAAAATCAATTTTTAACAGCATCTATTTATGCTGCCGGTTCATTTCTCACTGCATTGATAAGTTATGCCTGGATAAAAATATTTCCAGATTTCTTTAAGAATGAGAACTGGAATATAGGTAAAGAGGTAATTTTATTTTTGTATCAACTGGTTACCATATCAAGTACTATTTGGCTGATCAACACCATTAGAGGAATATCTTCTCCTAACGTTCTTGGTTATTTTGCGATGTTGTTGCAAGTAACATCGGTTGGGATGCTGCCCTACCTTATTGTTATGTTGATAAGGCACACCTATTTCCTAAAAAGAAGATTGCGCAAAGCAACCATGATGAATATTGGTCTGTTTCTTGATAAAGAGCCTGCAAATAGTGCTGTTTCAGAACATGTCAGTATAGATGAGTCTGTTGATCCCGTTGATGTTCGTGATTTCGTTTCTGCCAATGGGAGAGGAGAGGATTATATTGTAGTAAATATTGTCAGGAATGGAAATTTGGAAGAATTGATTGTTGGAAACACGCTATCGGATTTTGAATCCGAAAATTCTCATTTTGATCAACTCTTTAAATGTAATGATTTCTGTATTGTGAACGTAAACAGAATACTATGGGTCGAAGGAAATGCCGCAGGATATAAATTGTCACTTCATCCGAATCTGCCTCCAATTGCTGTTGCAAATGATAAAAAAGAAGAATTTAAAAAATTTATGGAGGTTTTGTTATAAAAATCGAGTGCTGCTTCTTATTCAAAACCCTGCTTTTATTTATAAGGTAAAATAAAAACTCTTCGAGTTAAGGTAAAAGGGAAAAACCGGACGGTTTTTCCCTTTATCTTTTTTTGTTATCGCTTTCACGAATAGAAATTTAAAGAAAAAGTATTGTATTAGTCATCCAATCTTAAAATATTACTCAACTGCTCATAACTCATTGTATCGATTTCTTTAATGGATGGGTTTGCTGCTGCAAAAACTGATTTATCCATTATGATGACATACTTGAATTTTACTGTGTTACCTTCCCAGCCTCCGCTAACAGCACCGGTTGCAAGTTCATACTTTTGGCCAATAATATCTATTCCTCCCAAAAAATGAAATGTCCAGGCATTATAGATGAATCCATTCCAGACAAATGTTCGTGGCAAGGGTATAAATGTAAGGCCCCCGGCATTATTCATAAAAACAAAAATACTGCCTCTGTCAAGAACATCTTGAGTTATAGTCGGATCAATGATATGGTATCTTTGATCGATTCCCCAGGAGTAGTCCCAGTTTGAACCAACATAGTCAACCAGTTTTACTACTACATTCGCATTGCCATCCCTTCCGCGCAACAGCAAGCCGCTTCCCCAACCTGTAGAAGTTTTAGGGCCGTAAAGAAGAAAATCGTCCTTATCGAGATAATAATCTCCAATTCTGCCCACTGTGGCGGTGGGTGTAGCCGTACCGGAAAGGATAATAGACCCCGTTGCTCCCGTTGCTCCTGTTGCTCCTGTTGCTCCCGTTGCTCCCGTTGCTCCTGTTGCTCCCTTCAAATTTAACGGAGTTCCCCATCCCGAAGTGGTTTTAGGTCCGTACAACCTGCTGGTGGATTTGTCCAAATACATATCGCCCACCTTTCCCAATGTGGCTGTAGGTGCGCCGTTTCCGCTGTAAAACATTCCACCGTCTTTGCCGGCAGCTCCGGCAATTCCCTGAATTCCCTGAGGACCCTGTGCTCCTTGAGGCCCGGTCTCACCGATTGGGCCTTGCTCACCTTCACATCCTGCCATTGCAAAGGCAATGTACATTAATAACATAAT